>Ga0193753_10000379_pt1 | contig 44345 bp, 37 predicted proteins | sample H1c2metaG_FD_144925 | JGI IMG/M metagenome (GOLD analysis project Ga0193753, IMG submission 144925) | Soil microbial communities from a riparian zone of the East river system, Colorado, United States - H1c2 | ecosystem: Environmental > Terrestrial > Soil > Riparian zone | place: USA: East...
TTTTTATTGGCGGACATGAAACAAAGTTAGACCATATAAACGGCGATCTCTTTTACCAGGTTCACTTCGACATGATCCTTGATGGTGGTCGCCAATGCGTAGCCAGTATATTGGGGATATATGGGAAATAATGTATGACTTCTGTTTACCAACACGGCCGTTTCAATTTTCTTTACTTCAACTTCAAGAAATGGTTTCATACCATAAGCAAATGTTCTTCCCGTGTTCAATACATCATCGACCAGTATGATGCATTTCTTCTTCAGCGATTTGATATCGCAGTCTACCGTTATATCACTTTGAGAAGGTGCCAACTTGTCGAGACTGATCTTCACCAGCTTTACTTCTAATGGTGAGATCAGCTGAACTTGCTTGATGATCAGTTGTGCGAGGATATAACCCTGTCCTTCAATACCTGCAATCACCACAGCCTTTTCATGGAAATTGTGCTCATAGATCTCATACGCCATCCGTTTGATCTTTTGTTCAACCTGGCGTTCGTCCAATATTAATGTTTTCTCAGATACCATTTGAATTGGGTGACGTGAAACGCTGAAAGCTCCATGGGAGTTTATGCCTGAACCGGCAGCGGCATCGTTTTGCTGTCTTTGAAAGTTGATAGGATAACCATTGATTGTAAACTATCCACCACCTCAATATTAGATACCTTTTCAAGCATCAATTGTTGGTACGCTGCGATATCTGCACACACGATCTTGAGAATGAAATCACCAGCCCCGGTTATGTGATGACATTCAACTACCTCTCCGATACTTTTGATTGCGCTTATGAATTTTTCAATGTTATCCTTATTGTGGCCTTTTAGCGTGACCATAACAAAAGTGCTAACGCCGATGCCTACACTACCAGGATCAATGACAGCGTGATAACTTTTAATAACCCCAGAGGTCTCAAGCTTGTTTACCCTCTCTAGTGTCGGGGCGGGCGACAGTCCTATTTCCTTGGCCAGCTGAGCATTGGTGATATTTGAGTTAGCCTGAAGGATTTCGAGAATTTTGCGGTCCGTTGCATCAATTTTGATCGGTTTCATAGTATTGCGCTTCGAGAGGTAATCCAAATAAAATTTGGTGAAAATAAGCGAAAAAAGTTATTCTTTGGTTAAAGTACCCTAAAAGATGAGTTTAAAAGTGATGATTGGTTAAGTACGCCTAGCTATCGACCTTATGTTTTTAGAGCTATCGTATAGTTGATTGGCTAAACCAGGCGCCTTGTTATTGGTGCTACCGGTCTGACGGTTCAACTCTAAATTGTATCGTGAATAGCATTGTTATATACTGCTCTTAATCTATATGATGTCCTTTCAATGCTAAATCTCTCTCTAACAGCCATTCGGCCATTAATAGCCATCTTATTGCGCAAACTGCTATGTGTGGCCAGATTTAACATCGCGTCAGCCATTTCGTTTAGCCCTCTGTTCGGAACTAGTACGCCTGTTTCTAAATGGTCAATTATCTCGGAAGGACCGCCACAGTCGGTAGCTATAAGAGGTCTTCCAAAATATAATGCCTCTACACACGTCATTGAAAAGGATTCAGATTCAGAAAAATTAAGCACAATATCAGCTTGTTTGTATTCCCCTTCCACTTCCCCAGTGAACTCTTTCCATTCGGTTCTGTCAAAAACGCCCAGTGCTTTTGCCCTTTCTTTCAGCGTTTCTCTGTAATCCTGATTCTTCCCCATTCCCATGTCTCCACCTATGAAACGTAATTTCCAGTTTGGCAATTTTTGGCAAACTCTGGCAAAGGCCTCCAACGCATAGTCCTGCCCTTTACCCTGCATGAAGTTAGAAAGATATAGAAATGTAAAAGAAGCGTTGAGTGACTCAGAAATAACAAGTTCGGGGTATCGTTCCTCCGACGGAAGTTCACCGTGGATCAGAATCAATTTCGGATGAGAATTTAGTTGGTCCAACACAGTTTGTGAAACAGCTACAATCCTGCTCGCATACCGTAAGTGAAGCTTCAGCCAGAAATTAAATAACCAGGGTGGAAATCGGTCTGGCAAAAAACGGATATGGCATACGTAGGGAGTCCTGCTACCAAACAAACGTACGACCACTGGCAATAGATTATACAAATCGTTCACATGAACGAGGGCCACTTTATTACTCTTTATCAGAGCATTAAGGCGAATTGCATTCACAAATAGGTAGGGCAAATAAATCAGGCCACCGAATAGTCTTCTGCTGATTTCCTTCATCGGCAATTCCCAAATGGACTGAAAGCCATTACCTTCTATCCAGAGTCTTCCTTTCGAACCTTTGGGAATAACGAAATGGAAATGAAAAAACTCTTTAAGGTCGTATGATGTTCGTGCGATGGACTTTAATGCACCGGTTAAAGCGACGCTGTTTTCAATTATCAAAACCACCGGCTTACTTGTCATATTTCAATTCCTCTATCAAGTGAGTTGTTTGCTTATTTGAATTGGAAATGCCGAAGTCTGCAATTCTCGCTTGGGTATCCGCAACGTGATCAGCCGATCGTTTTTGATTTAATAGCCTGTTAATTTCTTGTTTCCAAAGATCTAAAACTCTATTGTCCCCGGCATCGGGGATGGGCATTAGCGTTCCGAATTTAGAGTCGTAAGCTTTTGAGATGGGCTGGGGCTCCTTTAAATCAGGTTGCAATATTTCGCGTGGTCCCGTAAAACAATCCGAGGCAATAACCGGCAACCCGCAAGCGATGGCTTCACATAATGCTAAGGGAAAACCCTCCCACCCAGATGTCATCGCAAATAGGTAGGCCAAACTTAAGAATTTAAATGGGTTGTCCTGGTGACCTAGAAAGTAAACGTCGTGGTTACTATTCATCTCTTCATTCCTCCGCGCGTCCCATGTCTTCAGTTGTAGAGTCCTGGAGAGTTCTAGCAATTCACCCAGTAACTCCCCGTCGCCAATAATTACCAACTTGCAATCGCGCCTGTCAAGTTTCTTAAATATGTGGAGAAGCGCTCCCAGGTTTTTTTGATTTGACAGTCGGCAATGTGTAACAATGATTCTGTAATTATTTGCCACACTCAAAAAAGCAGGATCGACCTTTTCACTTGATTTTAACCTGATCATGTCCAGATCAAATCCGTTGTAAATGGTCCTTAGCCTGAAATTCTTCAATGTTATGTTCCTCTTTAATTCTTGTTCGATCCCCTTACTTACACAAACAATCCTATCTGCTCTTTTGTAAAGGATGGGCATCAAAAAACGAAATCTCAAAAATCCTAAAAACCCGCTTATGTTTTTATCATGTTGTTTGGTCCCATGAATCCAACAAACAACTTTCTCGTCTGTCCGGGACAACAAATTCACATAGTCTGCGCCCTCTAAATGGCTTATGCAAATGGTGATCTTTTGATCACATTTAATCTTCCTTAGCCTGTAAATCCTGAGGTAGAAGTAATAAATTTTATCGAACACACTTCGACCTGCCGGGACGTCCAATGAAATTATGTTTTCAACGTGGTCCTCTAAAAACGAACCGTCCCAATTAAAAACACAACCAACAACATCAGTCCAGGCTGACAAATATCTAAGCTGCTGATGAAATACCCGCTGAGCACCACCCCTGCCGAGGTTAGGAATAATTATTAGTACTTTGGACTTAATCATCTATGACCGAAACAATTCTAAATTCACTGTAATCCATTGCCTATAGTTTTATCCTTTCTCTTAGATCCGTCATTCTCTTCTCATAGAAATGATACAATAGATAAGAACCAAGTATTGTGTAAACCCAATACAAAACATAATTGTGAATGAATACATCCTCTACCGGCAGGCCCTTGTAGCCGAGCAACCTATTTGTTAGGGGAATCATATGATGAATTACAGGCGCGAGATTGAGTAAATACATGGAATACGAAATTATACTAATGAATACAAAAAAAGAATCGACATTTTCAAATCTTGTCGTCTTAAGTTCCGAGAAGAAGGGCAAAACCAGCAAAATAGAAATGGATTCCATATTAAACGAAAAAGGCGGATATATGCTAATCCAATGGCAAGAGGCATTAAGTTTCATTAGAATCATTAGCCCAACGCCGATACAAAGCAGGTGCATTTTATACTTAAACCACAATATATTTTTAAGAGAATATACATAGGCCGCAACGATTCCATACATCAAACTGTCCAATCTCAAAACTGTAATTTTTCTAAACTCTTCTTCAATATCATTTACACCAATTCCTAATTCATACTTGATTATTCTTAGCGTCAAAGGAATTATAAGAAATATTAGAGCCGAATATAAAATTGAAGCTGACTTATATTTAAAGATTTTATGTAAAATGTAGCAAGTAATCGGAAATAGTAGATAAAACCACTCCTCAACGCCTAGACTCCACGCCTCCGGAAAGAAATTAGGTTGGGGACCTGAGAAATTCTGGAGAAAGAGAAAGTACAGGAAAGAAAAATTACTTAAATTCTTGAATATGAATATCCTCAGGAATAACAGTCCTATCAAAACAAATAAATAGTTCGGAATTGTCCTGAACCACCGTCTAATCCAAAAATTTAGGACATCTACTAATGTAAGGTCGCTATCATTGATGATCCGCAAGAGGATTCTGCCAATTAAGAATCCGCTTAGAACAAAGAAAATTGAGACACCGTCTATAATGACAATCTGTCCATACGCACTTTGAAAATAGTGTGGCAACAAAAGCCCACCATGGAGGTAAACAACTAACAAAATTGCAATTGTTCTTAAAATGTCTAATCCGACAATTCTATCACCGTATTTTTTCACTATTGACCTAGTTAATTTGGTGCTCCAGTCCTAAAGATGCCTAACAACAACAGACATGCTTTGCTCAGATGGCAGTCATACAGCATCTTTGGAAACAAATGAATCAGTCGGCAATGAACAACGGAAATTTGACCTAACTCAGGTAACTATTATGTGTCTTCATAACTCGATACTCTGCAGAAACGTCGTGCCTAAGAATATTTATCTACTTTAAAATAAATGCTTAATGGACGCCAAGAATCGCCTACGTAAAATTACAGTAGGGTCATAGCAAATAGCCCTTATTAAATATTTAACGGTTTGATACCTTCTTTTCTTTGTCAGTGCTAAGATTAATGCTAAAAAGGTGTAGTGATTTGCAAAGTGATATGATACTTTATCACTGTATCCCTCTAGAAATGGAATGTCATTCTTTAAGTACTCAACAACCACATTAGTGCTTGCAATCAACTTATCCGGATCTAAATTCATCAAACTCCGTTCATCGTGATGAACTACTGCAGATGTAACCGTGTTATCAAAATGAAATTGATAGCGAGCCGCCAATCTCAACCACAGATACCAATCTTCAGATACAATGGCAGAAGAACTTGGAATAAAATTTACGGCGAGTGCTATGTCTCTTCTTATGAATATTGCATTTCCATGCATAATATTTTCATGGATCAATTTTACTTTGAAGGACTTATCAAAATTATTTCTTACTAAAGTTGTATTACCCGAAGCATCGATAAATTCATAGCCAAGATGACCCACCTCCGGAAAATTATTTGTTCTCAATAACTCATAGGCGACAGCCAGGTGATTGGGATATAGCAAGTCATCAGAATCAAGAAAACAAACATATGTTCCACTCGCTCGCATAATACCAAAGTTTCGCGCTATACTTCGCTCCTCGTTCACCTTATAGAAATACTTAATGCTCTGATTTATTGCGGCCAAGTCCGCAATAAACTCTTTGGTATTATCAGTGCTTCCGTCATCTACAACAATTATCTCATATCCTGAGAATTCCTGAGCCAGAATCGAATTCAGTGACTTAAGCAGATATCCTACCCTGTTGTAAGCAGGTATAATAATTGAAAAGAAAGGTTGATCCTTCTCTGAAATTGACATTGAGGTTACCCTTTCGTAAATATCATCACCATTACCAATAGCAGTTACTATCTATCGTCTGGTGTCCTGCTGGCGTTTCTTCAGGAAGCGGTTTAATCCAATACGAATTTATGATAGAACTGAAATTAGGGTCACTTTCCCATCTACTTCCCTTTATCCCAAACAAAATTTGAGTATTCCCACCGAGGTGAATAGCCTTTTTCTTTAAATCCCTTTTTATTGAAGCAGCCAGGGGCATTCCATAAGCCCCACAGCCTAAGATCGCAACATCAAATTCAATTTTAGAAATATCTGATTTCATGAAATCGAGGGCCTGAAACCAGTCATCAAACCCAGTGGGAATATTTCCTGCAATACTTTGAACTGCTTTATAGGTAATCAATTCAAAATCTGGCAGTTTATGAACACCCGTGAAAATTTTGTCTCTCAACATATATTGGCGTTGAATGGATGTCGAAAATGGATGTATGACCAAAACCTTCTTGTCTTTCAAAGCGACTGTCCATGGCTCCTCATGTAAAAAATGATAGAAATCATGGAAGCGCATAAATTTTGTTGTTGGCATCATATTTTTAATCCAAGCCTCGCCACCAAGCCAACTACCTAGGACGTCTAATTGTCCCATTTCCTTTAAAAGCAAGACGCAAAATTTTTCAATCACTTCAACTTCACTTGGAAATAGGCCAGCATTATGCGTGATTTTCCCTATTACATTTGCATTCCACCACGGTTCCACCTTATTACCTTTAACGAATGATAATATTTTGCCGAAATCGGACGATTTTTCATGAATATGAATATAGGTAAGTAAAGCTCGTAGCTCGCTGTGCCCAAACCGGGAAACTGCAAATGGCAAGTTCGATTCCAGTCCATCCCGAATGAGATTTGAAGCTGCCTGATTAAAATAATCACAATTTTCAGAGGTAGTTTCAAACTTATCCTTATAGCCAAGAATGACTCTAAAAATTCTTCTAATATTTATCGCCAATGTCTTTTCTAAGTCATTCATAAATTTTAATTACTTAGGCAAAGACACGGCTCAGATAGTATTTTACCTGATTTACAATCTTATAAGACCATGGATAAGGATTAATCGGTATGAAATAATTTTTCCTGGGCTTCCTTAGATTCGTTAGACAATCTTCCTTAATCATTTTTGCTACATACGGAAAAAATTGATATTCATTTAAAATTTGATTCCTCGCCTTTTCAATTGCGCCTAGTCTTTTCTCCCATTCACGGTTTTTTATTGCGCTCTGTATAATACTCAAAGCCTTTTTCGGGTTATTTACATCAATTCTGATAAAACTATTTGAAGGAAAGTAATCTTCCAGATTAGCAGCCCCCCAATAAAAAGGCAGACACCAAGACAAAAAGCTGTCTGCAAGCTTTTCAGTCCAATAGTGATCAATTGAATAATTCTCTACTGCCACTGAATATTTAAACGGAAATAGTCCCTCAAACTTATCTTGGACCGGGGTAAATCCCCGGCCGTAAAGGTGAAAGTTGAACTTTGACGCCTGAAGATAATCTCTAAAAAGCATCCTTGCCTTTTGTCCGGGAAAACCAGTTTTGTTACTTGTAATCCAGACTAGTTCATCCTTTTTGTGGGCTAACTGATCAATTGTAACGGATGACAGGTATGCATAGCTCTTGAGCAGGTGCCACGGTAAAACGGGTTGCATGCTTTGAATGTTTGGGTGACGAATGCCCTTGTAGTAAGCATAAACACGATCAAAATATTTGAATGACTTAATAAAAAAACGGAAGTAGTCTACCGGAGGTTCTTGGGTAATAAGCCACACATTACCTTCCGGGCAATTAACTTTTATAGCATAAGGAGGCCGTTGCAAAACAATAAGGTAGTCGCATTCAGTTATTCGATCCTCGGTAAACGTAATATCTCCCCAAACTCCGTTTCCTTCAGGAGTTTGATCAAAAAAACCCTCGGGATAAGGCCAATCCTTAACAATCCGTACGAGCATTCGTGTTAAATAATTGAATATCCTCTAACCAAGCCTCCAAAAGTTCTAACTCCTTACTGTCAGAAATAATACTACTCCTGATCAATGCCTCATAACATTTCAACATGTTGTTGCCAATTTGATCTTCGCCATGTTCTAGCGCTAAATTCTCAAGAAGCATCTTGATTTTATTGTTGTTAATGTAACCAGGCACCTCTTGTTCAAAATCCTTTAATAAGTCGTGTTCATTTCTCTCCTGACGCACGGTGGAATTATGAAACAAAATTCCCCAATCACATTCCCAAATCACTCTCTGTGCTACAAAACTTCTCCAAATATCGGTCATTCTAAAAGAACAAAACGACGGTAAGTAGAGGAGTGGAAAAGCACTCTTAAACCATGTGGTGTTCTGGCTATTAAATGGACACCACAATCCCTTTTCAAGTTGAAAATAACCTGCCTTCTCAAAAACAATCGGAAGCATCTGAGTCATTCTGAAAATTGCATCTACATCTGGATTTTGGTCAGCCAAGCCCTGCTGAATTGGACAGCAAATCTCCTTTTGAGTCTTATTAACAAAAATATTATCTTTTGTCGTATGAATTTCTTCTAGTGGGAAGCCTCTTGGCCAAATTTGTACTGCGGTAAATAAACTATAAACATTGGCCCACCCTGATCCTGTTACTACATTTCCAAGAATCGACTTCTGACGAGGCAACCAAAATTCAGGATTAGGAACATTGTCATCATCAGTTTCAACAATTATACTGCTACTATTTGCCATAGCAATCAGATACCCAATGTTTTTGCGAGTGTAATGACGTTCAGGGCACAATTCGGCAAACTTCCATTCAAAACTTCTCTGCTCCTCAATATTATAGTAATCAGCGCCGTCCAAGTGAAAATCCTTTGGTGAGGAAACATCTCCAACTATTATAAGCTTCCAGTAATTCTTCTTGGCTCCTTCGGCCAGTGCCAATAAAGATCTATTGGGATAAAAGATGGATGTGACTACAATTGAAGTTTTATCGTTTTGCATAACCAAAAGAGAGCTTTTCCTTCAACTCAATTGCCCTTTTGCTTGTTAAATGATTTTGTAAGAATTCCCGATAATCTGGAACTTTTTCATCACGTAGACAACTAAGAATTACTCTCCTAAAACTTTCATAGTTATCGACATTCACACATATCTGATTTATCCCAAAGTAAACAAAATCATCATTTTCAGGGTAAATACCAATCAGATGACATCCACAGGCAGCGCTTTCTAAAAATCTGGGAGTCACTGGTGAAAATCCTCCAGTCCTTTCAGCATCATCATCCAATCCAGGTGCGGACAGTAAACTTACCTTAGTTTTCTTCAACAAGTTTAAAAAAGATTCACGGCTGGTGAATTCGCCTAATTTTCCGTTTAGGCTTGAGTGCATCTGCACTTTCCCATCAATTCTCTCACTGTATAGATAATTGATTTGTGGGAACTCACTGAGTAGCAATTTTACATAGTGGGTGGCCTTTTCGTTCTGCCTACCTATTTGAATTAAATCAAATTCTCTTTTCGTATTGCTGATTTGAGCAAACATCTTATCGGGCAATGATAATGCAAGATGACCAAGTTTAATTTTCATTTTATTATCGACAAGATAATTGTAAACCTCTTTGCTGGTAATAAAAACGCATTCATTCAAGGAAAATATAGATTCGAATCGTTTTAAATTCTCAGACTTCCAAAAATCAATGATAATGGGAATTACGTTCCTTCGGGAATGAAATGAATACACCCCAGGGGGTCCGATATGGAACGCGATATAGTATTTTGATGGATTAAAAAAATATCGATCCCTTCGTTGATAAAAACCTATTCTATTTAAAATCTTTCTGACGGTGAGTGGCTTATATATTTTATCATATTCCTTACCCACCGGAATTAGCGGGATCCTTAAAGTCCTTGCTAGCACATCCTCCCATTCATAAACTACGTCCCAATAATAAGGGTGTAACGTATCGCGAATAGTATAAATTCCGGCCAGCTCACCCATTGTCTTGTTTTACCATTAATTCAATGTTCCGGTTTAGCTGTTCGATATTAACAATCAAATTGGTTTCTTGTATAGACTTTCCGCCTACCTCAGGCTTACACTCTTGATAATAATAGTCATGGCCTAGAGCATTGCTCAGCGTAAAGTAATAGTACTGCTCTCCATTAAGAAGGCTCATTAGTTCCAATACTTTGGATCCCTTTTCCATAAAAAACATATTCGTAAGGCCGGCTCCATGCACTCCTGCCATTATCGAAGCCTCCCCTGCTATTATTCTTTGTTCGTCAAAACTCAATGTTTCAAAATTAACTATTTTAAACCCCCATGACAAAAAGGTCGATAGTACCTCTTCTTCGTTTACAATTCTGCGCACGTTTTTTGAAACTCTATGAACAAACAAATAATTTCTTTCTTTTTTTGTTCTCAACCCTTTCTTAAGAGCCAAAGACAATTCTATCATTAAATCATCGTTATAGTCCCCGATCTGTATGTCGTGGGCAGGGTAAACCAGATTGAATACCTTAAAATATATTTTGTCAACCTCAAAGGTTGTCCAATTCTCAATTCCTAGTACTTCCAGGCTTTTGTTGTGGAATTCTGTGCAGTGCGTCTCTGGTAAGAGAAGCGTAAAAGATATTCCTTTTTTTAAAACCATCAACAAGCGTGGTAAAGCCTGCGTCATCCAATGATAATAATTTGAAGTCCAAGGATCATGGATAGTTACATATGGCTTAAGGGCCTTTCCTAGTATCAGATTTCGCCACGATCGTTGAATATCAAAGAGGCCCTTTATGCTGTGGTGCCTAAGTCTTTTTTTGTAGTAGGGAAAGCTGATCCCCAAGGGCCATATCTTATAAAGAAATAGAGTATTGTCTGGTAAAAAATAAACACTTTTAAAATAAAAAATGAACAAGTCTGGGCATCTATACTTCAGATTAACGTTAAAATGATTAATGTTTTCTATGGAGAGATTAACAGGAAGTTTCCTTTTAAACTCCTTACTTTTAACTACTTGTTCTTTTGAAACCCCGATCATGCTTGTCTATTCATTGGTTCGTGGAGTCTTTTTGGATTTAATCCAATCCATTACAGACTTCTCACTTTTTGAAGTGCCGACCTGCTGATAAAAATTCCTTCACCAACCTCTCCATCTCCCGTCACTTCAACTAGTTCAAAGTCCAAACCTGCTAGAAATTCTATATAAAGATCCTGGGTAATTAAACCAGAATAGAGTTCGTTCTTACATAATTCAGTATATATTACCGAGACATCTTTTAGTAAATGACCCGCACCCTCGAGGGCATAAACCTCATATCCCTGCATATCTAACCAAAGTAAATCTAACCTGGTTATGCCTTCTTGTTCAGCCCAATCACTTAATTTATTTACAGGAACTATAATCTTACTTTCAAATGTCACCGAAGGGAACAGTTCTAAATGACTGGCAGGTTTTAAAATGGAACTGGAAGCAGTCGAATTACCACCACTTACGTACATTTCAATATTTCCATTATCCCTGCCAAGTGCGACATTGTAGGTTTTTACATTTTTCACACCTTTTAATCGGTCTACTAAACTATCGTACATCTCCGGTATGGGCTCAAAGGCATGGATAACTCCCTTCGGCCAAATTTGCGACAAGCCATAGGTATCAAAACCCATATGGGCACCTGCTTCTAAAATGATAGGATTCTCCGGCAGATATCGCTTAATTTTCCAATAGAGTTCGGTGACAGGCAATGGAATTCGTCTATACAAGTTAATCCTGGCCAACAGTCCATGGTAAAGGCTTCGCATTCTATTTCAATTGCAGCAGTATGTGAATTTGATCTTGAAGAAACGGAATGTATTTCAGGACTTGGTGATAAATAGAAGGGCCATGAACCAACCTCGAATATTTATACTCCGAAACAGAGAGTGATGTTCTTGTTGCCAAATATCTCAAGCCCGCCAATGAAAAATGCGTGAAATGCTGATCCGGAACCCAGGCATACCAGTTATTCTTTAAAAAAAAAGGCATGAATCCCCTAAAATTTGATTGCGTAAGAAGTATAAAGCCGCGAGGCTCTAACAAGGTCTTTATTTTATTGATCGTATTAAGGGGATTATCAATATGCTCCAATACGTGCGCCATACAAATGAGAGAATACTTCCTGTCAAACGTCTTATTTTCAAAGTAATCATTTTGAACTTTTAATTCACGCTTTTTAGCCCTAAGAGATGCACTTACACTAGGCTCTATTAACTCAACGTCATAACCTATTCTTTTAAGCATATCTAAAAAAATTCCTTCCCCGCCCCCTATTTCTAAAACCGCAGATCCTTTGGGTAAATTTCGATCAACCATTGCCAATTGAATCGCGTAACTTTTTTTGATTTCATCTGGTAGATCCTCAAGGCGTGCTAATATTTCTATCTCACCCTTACCTGCCTGAAAATCTTCGGATGAATAGTCTGGTAGTTTTGGCTTGGGATATGTGAAAGCGTTTTTACAATTGTTACAAAACATAACCTTCGCATTATGAGAAAGAAAAACCATTTCATCGACATCGGGAGAATTGCAAATCGTGCAATGGATATTCAGTTTTTGTTTACTCATTCAATTCAACCGGGTTAGTGAATTAAGAAACATTTCTTTTATCTCGGCCTATAATGATCCCAGAGTTTGCGCAAGCCGTTTTTCATTAATAAGGTTTTTATTTTGTCAGTCCAAGATGGTTTCTTGAGTTTAATCTCCTTGTAATGTTGAACACCATTGGAGTCAACCCTTATAAGTTGAACTATGCCATGATTTGCATTGACGATTTTCTTATCGGTGATCTCCAAGCTATAAAACAAATTACATCCCACATGAGATAAGAAATGGTATTTATACTTAAATAAAATTTCATCTAGCTGGCTTTTATGAAGTTCATCTTTATACTCAATTACGAAGACCCTGGGTTTGTATTTAGCAAAATCCAATCCTGATAAGGCCTTTACTTCATATCCTTCAATGTCCAACGAAACAAAATCAATTGTCTTCAATGCTAATTGATCAAAAATTGAAGTTAATGTCCGCATTGACACGTGCTGCTCCTCAAATCCATGGAAGTCGGCAGAATAATTCTTCTTCCATCTTTCCTCTTCATTTTTGTCCAGCGTAGATAGGCTGCCAACTTTGTTCGCATAAAAAGTGACATTTTCTTTATTATCCTCTCCTACGGCACAATGAACAATTGTGGAGTTCGGTCTATTCTTAAAAAGTGAATTTATGAAATCATTATGGGCTTCAATACAGGCGCCCTTCCATCCTTTTTTTTCAAAATGATATGAATTGCTGTACTCTATTCCATCAAGGCACCCTACTTCAACAAAGTAACCGTCTCGCTTTCCTTTAAAAATCTCGTTTAAAAGAAAGTCCTCACCATGCTGGCTATAAAAAGTATTGCTGTTCAAAGTTTAACTCTTTTGTATCTCCCATTGGAATACCGGGCAAATCATGCCTACTGAATACTGCCCGCTATATCCATTATTGTATCGACCTGTTTGCTCAACATTTATCCTGAATGAGATTCCTTCTTTGGGTTCCATCATGCGTACATTGTGAATACCAAATAAAAACTTGAAATCGTATGAAATTGGTGCTAACAAATTAGCCGGAATTGTAATCCTTGAAAGGTATTTACCACTATCGAGATTCACTACTTGTGCGTTGTCTTCGTCATGGAAACTTCTGAAGACAACGGTTCCTAATTGGTCACAAACATCAAGGAATATTCTGAATCTGTTTAACCGGTTAAACAACTCATAGTGAAGTTCAACTTTAAAATCTTTTCCATTAACAATATTTCCGGAAACCCTCTTTGAATCCTGATAAAAATTAATATCAATTAGGTTAAAGTCCTTATCCTTTTTACCGTTTGAGTAAATCAAAGTTTCTTTACCTTGTTCGAAAGAAGTTAGAGGGCTGCTGTCGTGCAAGTACTTATCGATAGTCTGATGCATTTTGCCCGAAGCGATTATTTTTCCACCAGCCAGATAAATCCCTGTTTTACAGAAACTAGCCAAAGCCTGCATGCTGTGGCTGACAAATAAAATTGTCCTTCCGCCTTTGCTCACATCCTCCATCTTTCCCAAACACTTTTTTTGAAACTCTGCATCACCCACTGCTAACACCTCATCGATCACCAAAATTTCGGGTTCGAGGAAAGCGGCGACTGAAAAAGCCAGGCGAAGCTGCATGCCACTAGAATAATGCTTTAATGGTGTATCGAGGAATTTTTCAACTCCCGAAAAATCGACTATCTCTTCAAGCTTCGATTTAATCTCCCTTCGCTTCATTCCCAAAAGAGATCCATTAAAAAATATATTCTCCAAACCAGTGAGTTCAGGGTGGAATCCGGTACCTACTTCCAGCAAACTGGCGATCCTTCCACGGGTAACGATTTTTCCTTTTGTAGGCAGTGTGATCTTGGAAAGTACTTTCAACAGTGTTGACTTGCCTGCACCGTTTCGTCCTATTATGCCGAGTGATTGACCTGGCTCAACGTCAAAAGAAATATCATCCAACGCCCAGAAATCCTCAATTTCCGTTTTATTAGAACGAAACGCTCCTAACATACGTTCACGCAAACTCAAATAACTCCCAGATAGATGGCTGATCCGATACTTCTTGGCCAGGTTATGTACTTCTAAAATAGGTTTCATTTTTCTCAGGCAAAGTCAGCAAAAAAATCTTCCGTTCTTTTAAAATACAAGAGGCCGGTCATCAGCAACACCATTACCGTACTCAAACTAACAAACATAAAAGTTAGGTTAGGTGCTATGCCCATTAAGGGATAACGGAACAATTCAATGGCGGCATACATCGGTGACAAGACTATTATGTATTGAAGCACGGGATACTTTAATAGCGAAACTGGATAAATTATAGGCGTTAAAAAAAACAATATCTGGACGAGAAAAGGAATAACATACCTGAAATCGCGATATTTCACGTTCAGTGCTGCGAGTAAGGCACCGGGTCCTAATGTGGCAATCAGGCATATCGCCAACGCTAACGGCCAACTCCATATTGCATTCCAGGATAAGGGCAGTTGATAAAAAATCAATAATGGTATAAACAGGATAAAGGCCATCATAAAATCAAACAGTGCAACCAAGATTGCAGAAACCGGAATGATCAAACGTGGGAAATAAATCTTCTTGATGATCTGCGAATTGTTCACCATGCTATTCGCTGAATTTGTTAGCCCAGTTGAAAATGTATTCCAGAGTAAAAGTCCAGAAAATACAAAAACAGGATATGGTAGGCCTTGCGAGGGTATATTGAGTGCTCGGCCAAAGAAAAAAGTAAAAATGGCCATCATCAGTAATGGCTGCAAAATTGCCCATAAAAAGCCGAGCACCGTTTGCTTATACTTGATTTTAATATCACGCCATGTGAAGAAATAAAAAAGCTCCTTATACTGCCAGAGCCCCTGCCAATCGAATAACTTTCGCTTATCAGCGTCTACTACATATTCTTCCCGTTCATTCATTAGCCTTAATGTTCCTATACGACAATAGGAAATGCAATGGTAATTCCCTTGTATGGCAAGTTATTAGGATTTGTCCAATCTGACAATTTTATCGTCATCAGTCTGATCATTATTATAGTTGAATAGGAATTTATACTTTCGAATGCCATTTATGGTCAAAAAAATATTATTTCTTGTTCCGTATCCATTGACCGAATCGCCTTCCCAGCGCTTCCGGTTTGAACAATATTTTCAATTGCTAGAAGAAAAAAACTTTCGTATTAAGGTTCAAAGTTTTTTGAGTTACCATAATTGGCAAGTCTTTTTTAGACCGGGCCAGCCCTTCGGGAAAATGCTTACGTTGATGATGGGATTCTCCAAACGGATTGATGCTCTTTTTAGAGCTCCTTTTTATGATTTCATTTTCATTCATCGCGAGGTCGCTCCCCTAGGTCCACCAGTCTTTGAGTGGATTCTCGCACGGCTCCTTCGAAAAAAGGTCATCTATGATTTTGATGATGCGATCTGGCTTACAGACCGTACTGAAGAATCATCAATAATGACATTTCTGAAATGCAGAAATAAAGTGCGCACTATTTGTAAATGGTCTTACAAGATTAGTTGTGGCAATGAATACCTTTCAAACTATGCCAGGCAATTCAATATGCGTGTAATTCACAATCCAACAACCGTTGACACAATTCATTCCCACAATCCAGGACTATTTAAATATGAAGGTAATAAGAATCAGCTTGTAATCGGCTGGACAGGGTCTCACTCCACCCTCAAGTACCTGCAGGAAATAGAGGGCATCCTAAAAAAAATTGAGATTAAGTTTCCCTTTGTCCAGATTCTCACTATAGCAGACCAAAAACCTTCCTTGCAATTAAAATCTTTGAACCATAGAGCTTGGAACTCCCGAACGGAAGTGAAGGACCTATTAGAAATCGACATAGGAATAATGCCTCTTCCCAATAACGAATGGTCAAAAGGGAAATGCGGATTTAAAGCACTCCAATATATGTCATTGAATATTCCGGCAATAGCATCAGCAGTTGGCGTCATTACGACAATTATTGAAGATGGCGCAAATGGGTTTCTATGCAATACGCCTGAAGATTGGGAAAGTACTTTGATAATGCTGATTGAAAATCCTCAACTTCGAAATGCTATTGGTAAGAAAGGAAGAAAAACCGTTGAAGGAAGTTATTCAGTTGCCTCTAATTCTTCCAACTTTCTGTCCCTTTTTGAATAACCTCCCATTAACAGTAGGGCGATGCTGAAAAAGGGTAGCAACGGAATTTTATACCGGGCTAGCGTACCAAAATTGAACGTCGAAACACCGACCGCGAATGCAAAAGATATGGAAAAGATGAGGCAGAAAAAAATGTCTGGTTGTGTAAATGACTTTCGAATACTAACATTTTGGGAGATCAATATGTAAAGAAAAAACATGAACAGCGCTAAACTTTCCAAGGCGGACAGAAGCATAAAGGCGTTGGATACCTCCCATAAATAAGGCCTGAACAAAGAAACATTGATTGCTTGCGGAGCAAGTGCCATCAATGAACCAAACGTGCCATCCAACTCCCCAAGAGAATAGCCCGAGCCTGCATCCCGCCCGGTAAAATAACGGATGTCATACGCAGTTATTTGGGCGGTTTTTGCGAGCTTATTAACAGCGTACTTCTCATTACCCTCACTAGCTGCGATCACCGAGTAGTACGATATTGCTAAGGCCAAAACAATTACAAATGGAAAGACCATTATTTTCACAATTGTTGATCGCATCAAAGGCAACTGAGCAGTAAATATCCAGATTATTGCAGCCGGAAGAAATGTCAGCAGTATGTAGATCTTTATAAAGTACAATCCAAGCAGCGATCCTGCAAGTAACAAGAATCGTCCGAGAGAAGGTTTTTTCTCTATGAATATGGTTGAGATACTATAAGTTGCCATCCCCAGACAACCCAATGTAATAGTATCTTTAAGTAGGCCCGAGCCCCAAAAAAAAACAGAAGGAATAAAAAAAGCGGCAATCGACAGGCCGCGATGCAGGTAAGGATAACGCACATAAAAGGCCTTGAAAAACAACCACATCCCAGCAAAGCTAAATACCGCGAACAATACTGCTGTGGAAGAATAAGTTGAAAAAGTTATGAGATCGAGGATTGCAGCGATCCGCACAATGACATACGAACTAGGGTCAGTAAAAAAGAGTATACGTGAAGAGTATTTGTAGATGCCTGCAGTGTTAGACCCATCTGTCAATAATAATTTGAACCCGTCAGTGGGCGAATCCATGAAAGCTTCCCAAATAATGCGACTACCGTACTTGTGATAGCTGAACGTATCGCCTCCATGGTAATAGTAATCATAGATAATTCCGACTGAGATAGCGCCAAGAATCTTAACAGTGAGTGCCGGAATAAAATAGCGCCGATTGACGCTATCAGTTACCCTCTGACGAACCGCATAAGCAACCACGTAGACCAGAATGATCATCAATGGCGTTACGACAATATCCCGAAGTTCCATTTTATTAATCCCCTTTCTCCATCCTCTTTAACCTCCGTTTTGCATCCTTGAATGCTTCATCCTTCCGACCAGCCTTCTTGGTCACCTCCTTGAACCAACGACGAGCCTCAGCCTTATTTCCCTGCTTTTCGGCGATCTCACCCAATGCTATCATCGAAAATAGGTAATAACCTGATTCTGTCGCCTCAATTTGCTCCGCGTATTTCATGCCCAGCTGATAGTAACGCTTGGCTTCTTCATAGTTTTTTTGCGCTTCGTAAATCTGACCAAGGAAAAACGCCGCGTACCTGCCGCTTGTAGCCTCATAGCCTACCTGACCACTGTCTATAAGGGTTATGATCCGCTTACAGACCGGTTCCGCCTCAGCAAACTTACCCTGGTAGTAAAGCATGCGCGCATAATAGCGGTGGAAGTAAGGATTGTCAGGATAGGTTTGATGCAAATATTCACTGATTTGAAATGCGTGCGGCTGATCGTTCTCATAACTGTTGAGTATACGCATGAGCCATACCATCGCTTCCGTGCGGGTATAGAAAGCGTTATATGAAACTTCCTTCAGTTGTTGCAATCCCAACGCCTTATCACCCTTAGGGAAAAACCACAACACGGGTTTTAGCGCCGGATAGTTCTCCGGCACCCACACGGAAAAATAGTTGTAGAGCGCATCGCCGAATAAGAGTTCAGGGCTTAGGCCAGCCTTTGCTTTACCAGCTTCCAGGTAATTGATCGCGCTCTTGCCAGCCGACGCAGCCCGCGCCCAATTCTTCCTTTCTTCATCTGAGTAAAGTCTTCCTTTAAAACTGTAGGCCGCCGCGAGAAAAAAAGCGGCCTCGGTCTTATGGGCTGGAAAATCTTCATAAAGCCGTTCTCCAACGTTGATCGTTGAATCCATGTAAGCCAGAAAAACCTCATCATGCGATTGATCACGCGTATTGGGCATGATCTTCCACCACTCAATTAAACCCATCAGGAAGTATGGCAAGGGGTGCCATCCATATCTCGAGCGCAGGTAACGGAACTCGTATTCGGCCTGAGGAAATTTAAAATTATAAAGATCATTGAGCGCCTGAGTGCACTCAAGCTGCACATGCAGATCTGCCAATAGTATTATCGTAGTATCCTTGTTCGTTACCTCTTGCGCTTCTGCCGGCATGGCAACAATCGATAACAAAAAGAAAATGGATACGTATATCCACCAGGCGCCTGTAGCCACTGAATCAATCCATAATCGTTGGAATAAAGCACACTTAGTCATAAACTTGCCGTCCCGCTTGGCCTCAACATAATTTTTGCAGCACCATCACAGTCCATGGAACACGAAACTAAATCATTCTTTGGTGCCGACAAAAGGTTACTCTTCGTACTGCTATGCATGGCGACCCTGTTGCTCCTCTTTGTCAAGATAAACCTCATAGAAAATGAAACCGCTGCGTTTGAATTTCTTCAGGACAGACCTGAAGGCGCCATCCTGAGATTGCTGAATACCCTGAAGTTCCTTTCGGTGCCCTTCGTTTACCTGTGGAAATTTACTGTCATCGCGTTTGTTGTTTGGGTTGGTTGCTTTATGTTCGGTTACCGTGTCACCTACACGCAATGTTGGGGAGTCGTGATCGGTGCCGAATTCGTTTTTCTCATCCCAGAGGTTTTGAAGATCATCTGGTTCATGACCGTTCAAACAGACCCTACCCTTCACGACATCAGCGCATTCTACCCTCTGTCACTCATGCACTTTTTTGATCTCAGTTCAATTGACAAACGCTGGGCATATCCGCTTCGTGCCCTCAACGTATTTGAAATCGTCTATTGGATTGTACTTGTGGAAGGCATTCAACATTATGCTCGAAAGGACAAGAAATACATTTGGATCATTGTCTCCTGCTCTTACGTGCTTATCTTCTTTTTGTGGCTGATCTTTTACGTGATTGTCTATAAATAAGATCTTCTGATCACATCGCAAATATATGAGACCTGATCCTGGTCCATTCCCGGCCACAACGGAAGGCTGACGACCCTTGCTGCCAGAGATTCCGTCACGGGAAAGGAGCCCTTCTCATAACCCATAAATTCGTAGGCTCGTTGCAGGTGCGGAGGGATTGGATAATGAACCATCGTCTGAACATTGGCGGCTGATAAGCGTTCACGAAGCCTATCTCTGAATGTCGTCTGGATCACGAAAAGGTGATATGCATGCGTCGCTCGTTGGTCGCTGACAGGTAGTTGGATGTCGGCAACATCATCCAATTCACGCATATATTGTGACGCAATGGCCGATCGTTGCGCATTCCATTCATTTAAGTGCTTCAATTTTATTTGAAGAATAGCAGCCTGCACTTCATCTAACCTGGAGTTAACGCCTGTTTCATCACAGACATTCTTAGCTGAGAAACCATAGCTGCGCAGTTGTTTCACCCGATTGAGCAATGCTTCATTGTCTGTGGTAATGGCGCCACCATCGCCAAGGGCACCAAGATTCTTCGTAGGGTAAAAACTTGTGGCATTGATTTCACCAAAGGACCCGGTAATTTTTCCGGACCAGCGAGCTCCGTGCGATTGTGCGTTGTCCTCGATCACGCGCAGGTCGTGACGCCGGGCAATGTCCATAATGGCAGTCATATCACAGGGGTTGCCATAAAGATGGACGGGAAGGATCGCTTTCGTTTTCGAGGTAATTTTCGCTTCAATACCTTGAATGTCAATGGTATATGTTTGAGGGTCCGGTTCGACGGGAACAATTGTGCACCCCGTATTGCTAACGGCAAGCCAGGTCGCGATGTAGGTATTGGCCGGGACCAGCACCTCATCCCCGTCGTGTAACCCAGATGCGCGGAGGCAAAGGCAAAGCGCGTCGTATCCGTTGCCAACGCCAGCGCAATATTTCAGTCCATGGAATGCGGAATATTCGTTTTCGAACGCTTCAAGGGCATTTCCGAGAATGAACCAGTTTTTACTAAGTACCGCTTTAAAAGACCTCAATAATTCCTCATCAACCTGCTGATGCTGTGACTCAAGTGAGTAGAATGGAATTGTTTGCAAGGATGGTGGATTCTGAAAACGAAAATACGAAGGAAATTTCCTTATTTTCGGGCCTTCTTTTGGGCCGGTCTCCGCCGCAGGGAGGAAACGCTGGCTCTTACAACCGGAGGATAACGCTAAATCAATGAACTTTCAGAAGATCAACAATATAATAGGATGGGGGGTTTTTGGAATAGCCCTCATTACGTACTGGCTAACGATGGAGGAAACGGCCAGTTATTGGGACTGCGGTGAATTTATCGCTGTGTCCTATAAGCTTGAAGTACCACATCCGCCTGGCGCCCCGCTGTTCCTTTTAATTGGAAGGTTGTTTTCGTTTCTGGCCCTTGGAGACGTAACAAAGGTGGCGTATTGGATAAATTTCAGCAGCGTGCTCGCCAGCGCGTTTTGCGTCCTGTTTCTATTCTGGTCAATTGTTCTATTTGGTCGCAAGCTGCTAAGGGTGAACAAACCTGAAGACCTTACCATTGAAAAAATTTGGGTGTTGGTTGGTGCTGGCCTTGTTGGTTCGCTCTCCTATACATTTTCCGAGTCTGCCTGGTTCTCAGCTGCTGAAGCCGAAGTATACGCGATGTCATCATTCTTTACTGCCTTCGTTGTGTGGGCTATGCTGAAATGGGAAGTGATCGAAGATGAATCCAAAGCCAATCGTTGGCTTCTTCTGATCTTTTACATGATGGGCCTTTCTATTGGCGTCCATTTGCTCAACCTGGTAACCATCCCTGCACTGGCATTGATCTATTACTTTAAGAAATATAAGACAACCACCTGGGGTGTTATTGCAGCGATGGGCATTAGCCTGATGATCATTTTCTTTATCAACGAGATCATCATACCAGGCCTTCCCACCTTTGCGAGCTATTTCGAAGTGTTCTTTGTGAATAGTCTTGGTCTTCCGTTCGGTTCCGGCGTAATTGTGTTCGGCCTCATTTTGCTTACCGCATTGGTTTGGGGCATCATGTATTCGCAGAAACACGCAAAGGTTGTTCTCAACACATTTCTTACTGCGATAGCTTTTATACTGATTGGGTACGCCTCCTATGCAGTTGTCGTTATTCGTTCCGGTTATGATCCTCCGATCGACGAGAATGATCCGTCTGATGTGATGACCTTCGTGAGCTATCTGAAACGCGAACAATACGGAAGCAGACCCCTCCTGTTCGGTCCATATTTTACCTCACAGCCCGTTGATCTCAAAGAGGGATCTGCCATCTATAAGAAGGGTAAGGACAAGTATGAAGTTAAGGATCATAAATTTGAATACCTCTATAAACCGAATGAACAAACATTTCTCCCGAGGGTATGGAGCAGCGAACACGCCAGTGCTTATCGTGAGAATCTTGGACTTCGTGAAGGTGAACGTCCAAGCTTTGCCCAGAACCTTGGATTCATGTTTCAGCACCAGGTAGGCTGGATGTATGTCCGCTATTTCTTTTTCAATTTTGCCGGAAGGGAAAGTGATATCCAGAATGCGGATTGGCTGGCCCCGTCGGGATGGTTTGAAAAGCTTCCGCCGGTACTGTCAGAGAACCGGGGACGAAATAATTTCTACATGATACCCTTTGTACTTGGATTGATTGGGATGTTCTATCAATCGTCCAACAACACCAAGAGCTTCGTAGTGGTGGTATTGCTGTTTATTCTAACGGGGGTTGCGCTTGTTATCTATCTCAATTCTCCGCCGACTGAGCCCAGAGAGCGCGACTATATTTATGCGGGCTCTTATTATGCATACTGCTTCTGGATCGGGTTTGCGGTCATTGCTATAGCCGAAGCGTTGGTAAGATTTACGAAGAATCTCAAAATCGCGGCCGTAATTGCGACATTGATCGGATTCTCGGCACCCGTTCTGATGGCATCTGCCGGATGGGATGATCACGACCGGTCCAACCGCTTTTTCTCTGTCGATTCCGCGATCAACTACTTGCAGTCCTGCGCGCCCAACGGAATTCTCTTTACCGGTGGAGACAACGACACCTTCCCGCTTTGGTATAGCCAGGAGGTTGAAGGAGTCCGAACAGATCTGCGCGTGGTTGTTCTGAGTTATTATAACACGGATTGGTACATCGAGCAGACTATGCGTCAAACATATGAATCTACTCCTTTTCCGTATACGTTAACGGCAGATAACTATCGGCAGAACGGCCTTAACGATTACCTGCCTTATGCCGACGCCGGTATAAAGCAGATGGATCTTGTCAAGTTCCTGGAGCTGGTTAAGACCAACAATAAAGGTTTGTTGCATCCTAACTATGGAGGATCACGCAACATGCTACCTACCAAGGAGATTATTCTCAAGGTCGATGTTGAGAGGGTTAAAAAGCTTGGCATTATTCCGGAAGGAATGGATAGTCTGATCGTACCTGAGATGAAGCTTCGCGTAAGAGGCAATGGGTTAGAGAAGAAAGATCTCGCAATGCTCGATGTCCTGGCCACATCAAATTGGGAACGGCCATTGTATGTTAACAACACTTCGCTGGCCCAATTCAACGTTGATCTGAGCCGTTACGTGGTGCAGGAAGGCAACGCTTACAGAATTCTTCCCTTATACAATCCACGTCCATTCAATCAGCTTGAACTTGTGAACACCAAAGTGAGCTACGAGAACATGTTGAAGAAGTTTCAGTTCAGAAACCTCGATAACCCCAAAGTTTACTACAATCAGGATTATAGAAATTTTGTGCTCAATCACCGCAGCAGTTTTAATTCCCTTGCGCAGTTCTTAATACTTCAGGGTGACAATGCAAAAGCGCGTGAGGTGCTTTTATATGCGTTGGCAAAGATGCCAGACGCTTCGGTCCCCTACGATTATACCAATGCTCAAACCGTCGACATGTTATTCGAGGTTGGTGAAAAGGAAAAGGCTTTGGAGATCGCCACGATCATGAGCAAACGTTCGGATGAGCTCGCTGCATACTACGTTCAGAAACGTGAGTTAGGACGCGAGCTTCAGGTGAATGTCGTAATCCTCGGCGAATTGCAGCGCGTTCTTTATAAGTATGGAGAATCGGATCTTGCCAAGAAGATCGAAGAGAGCTATGAAAAGCATGCAGCCATTCTGCAGGGAGGTTCGACAGACAGGACAGGATTCTGACGCTGTCAGTCTCCTGTTTTTCATCTGCAAGTGTACCTGTGAGGTATTGGAAATTCTGCCGGCGCTTAGGTAGCGTTTTGTATCGATTACAAATGAATCACTTCGCCATATGCGGCGGCAGCGGCTTCCATGATCGCCTCACTCATGGTTGGATGCGGATGAACAGACTTGATGATCTCATGACCTGTTGTTTCAAGCTTGCGTGCTACAACCACCTCTCCAATCATCTCTGTGACGTTGGCACCGATGAAGTGAGCCCCTAGCCATTCGCCATACTTAGCATCAAAGATAAGTTTGACAAAGCCATCGGGAGCGCCAGCAGCCTTTGCTTTACCTGATGCGCTAAAAGGAAATCTACCCACCTTGACCTCATAACCTGCCTTCTTCGCGGCTTCCTCGGTATACCCAACGGATGCAATCTCTGGTGAGCAATAGGTACATCCCGGTAGATTGTTGTAGTTCAACGGTTCAGGATTCTGGCCCGCTATTTTCTCTACACAAATTATCCCTTCAGCTGAAGCCACGTGTGCTAGTGCTGGTCCCTTAACAATGTCCCCGATTGCGTAAACGCCCGCAACGTTCGTCTTATAAAAATCGTCAACTACAATTTTCCCTTTCTCGGTTTTCACGCCAGCTTCTTCAAGTCCGATATTCTCAAGGTTGGTGGTGATGCCTACGGCTGACAGTACAACATCAGCTTCAATTTTCAATTCACCATCGGGAGTCTTGACCGTGGCGACGCAACTTGCGCCAGAGGTATCCACCGCTGTGACCTCGGAGTTTACATAGATCTTCATGCCCGATTTCTTAAACGATTTGTCTAACGCCTTTGAAACCTCTTCATCTTCAACGGGCACGATACGCGGCAGGAATTCGACGACGGTAACTTCCGTACCGATCGTGTTGTAAAAATAAGCGAACTCTACGCCAATGGCTCCGGAGCCAACAACAAGCAGTCTCTTTGGCTGTTTGTCAAGGATCATCGCTTCCCTGTACCCAATGATTTTCTTTCCATCGATCTTCATGCTGGGAAGTTCCTTCGAACGACCGCCAGTCGCAACGATGATGTTCTTCGCTTCATGCTCCGTTTTCTTTCCAGCGCCATCCGTGACTTCAACTTTTCCACCCTTTAACAGCTTACCATATCCCAGGAGTTGATCGATCTTGTTCTTTTTGAAAAGGAATTGCACGCCTTTGCTCATGGCACCGGCCACATCGCGGCTTCTTTTGACAATGCTGCCGAAATCAGCTTTGAAATCTTTTGCGACTATTCCATAATCTGAGGCGTGCTGAAGGTATTCAAAAACACTTGCGCTTTTCAATAACGCCTTGGTAGGTATGCACCCCCAGTTTAGGCAAATACCGCCGAGCTCGGCCTTTTCAACCACGCCAACCTTCATGCCCAGCTGAGAAGCCCGGATTGCTGCAACATAACCACCGGGGCCACTTCCAATCACGATTAGATCATATTTCGACATAGCATTGCATTTAAAATCGGTGCCAAAGATAAACTGCTGATCTCGCTTTCAAAATGTTTACCACTTTAATCACGCGGCTGAAATCGCTCCCTCGGCTGGCAGAAAAGCAAGGTTGAATTTTAACAGATTTGGCTATTTTTGAAATGTTAACGGGGAACTAACCGCAGACAGCCGGCCGTGGGCTAAGGTAAATATGAAATTATTAGAGGGAAAAACCGCGCTGGTGACCGGCGCATCGAAGGGTATTGGAAAGTCCATTGCCTTTAGATATGCCGAACAAGGTGCCAATGTCGCGTTTACTTATCTCTCTAGCGTTGAACAAGGGCAGGCGCTTGAGACTGATCTGTGCAACAAGGGGATCAAAGCCAAAGGCTACCGCTCCGACGCATCCGATTTCAGCCAGGCGGAGAAGTTGATCAACGATGTAATTACGGATTTTGGCGGGCTGAATATTCTTGTCAACAACGCGGGCATCACCATGGACAACCTATTGCTCAGGATGACTGAGGAAATGTGGGACAAAGTCATTTCTGTTAATCTTAAGTCCTGTTTCAATACCGTTAAAGCTGTCACCAAACAAATGATGAAACAGCGGAGCGGCTCAATTATCAATATGACCTCCGTTGTCGGTCTCAAGGGCAATGCCGGCCAGTCGAACTATGCAGCTTCGAAAGCCGGCATCATTGGTTTTACAAAATCCGTGGCGCTCGAATTTGGATCCCGCGGCATCAGGGCGAACGCTGTAGCACCGGGATTCATTGAAACTGAGATGACCGGCAAGCTGGATGAAAAAACAGTCCAGATGTGGCGTGACGGCATACCGCTCAAACGCGGCGGCCGCCCGGACGATGTGGCGGATGCCTGCGTGTTTCTTGGGTCTGATATGTCATCCCACATTACGGGTCAGGTTATTCAGGTAGACGGCGGAATGCTGATGTGAAGTCCCATCCGCGATCCTAACTGATTGATGCTTAACTAGAAACGTCTGATTCCCGAACGTCAGTAAGTGTGGAACACGACAAATTATTTTCTGTGAACGCTTGGAAACCCGACGGTCAGCTTATACGTTTGTGTATCAAAGTCGAATAAGCCTATCCGCTTAATCGATTTATAAAGAAGCGTGGAGAGACGGGCTCTAAGAAACGCTAGCAACCTCCTGATAAGAAAGGTGCTAAATCCTGTTCCGCCGATGGCGGAAAATATAAACCGGTTAAAAAATGAGAAACTTCATCAAAACCATTGTTCAAGGTTCAGGCATCAGCAGCTTGTGTGCTTATTTGAAAAATCCCAACATCATTATTGTCAGCGCGCCAGGTAACATCACGCATATGCGCTGTTGTTACGCATGATGTTGCTGTGTCTTGATTGGTAATCACCGGCAACACATTAGCTTAAGATCCTGCCATGTGACAGGCAGTTCAGATTACGGCTAATTCAACTCTATCATCTTAGAAAACTCTGTCTTATTCAAAAAATCCACTCTTAAAACATTCAAAGTCATGTCAAATTTACATTTTGAAACCCTTCAACTTCACGCAGGCCAGGAAGTCGATCCTACAACCCGTTCAAGGGCAGTACCTATTTATCAAACGACATCGTACACTTTCAAGGACTCTGAACATGGAGCGAATCTCTTTGCCCTAAAGGAGTTTGGTAATATTTATACGCGCATCATGAATCCTACAACTGATGTTTTCGAAAAGCGTGTAGCCGCGCTCGAAGGTGGTGTAGCCGCGCTGGCCACGGGATCAGGACAGGCTTCACAATTTCTCGCGCTCAACAACATCCTGCAATCCGGCGATAACTTCGTTTCTACCACTTTTCTCTATGGTGGAACTTACAATCAATTCAAGGTGGCGTTCAAGCGACTAGGCATTGACGTACGTTTTGCAAAAGGCGACAAAGCAGAAGCATTTGAAAAACTCATAGACAAGAAAACGAAAGCCATTTACCTCGAAACGATCGGCAATCCTGAATTCAACATCCCTGACTTCGAAGCCATCGCCGGACTGGCGAAAAAACATGACCTGCCACTAATTGTAGACAACACTTTCGGTGCTGCAGGCTATTTGTTCCGGCCGCTCGAGCACGGCGCCAATGTTGTGGTCGAATCCGCTACCAAATGGATTGGTGGTCATGGAACATCAATAGGCGGCGTGATCGTTGACGGCGGAAACTACAATTGGGGTAATGGAAAGTTTCCTCAGTTCACTGAGCCATCGGAAGGATACCACGGTTTAAAATTCTGGGATGTTTTCGGCGAAGGAAATCCGCTTGGACTTCCAAACATCGCATTCATTATTCGGGCGCGTGTCGAGGGGTTGCGCGACTTCGGATCTTCTCTCAGTCCGTTCAATTCATTCCTGTTCCTTCAGGGATTAGAAACATTGTCACTTCGCGTTCAACGCTCCGTTGACAACGCTCTCGCGCTGGCGCAATGGCTGGAAAAACATGAGCTCGTGGAGAGTGTTAATTATCCTGGCCTGGTAAGCAGTCCGTATCACAAACTTGCTAAAAAGTATTTGCGCAATGGTTTCGGCGCTGTCTTCTCCTTTGCTGTAAAGGGCACCAAAGAAAATACTGCCAAGTTGGTCGATAATCTTAAGCTTGTAAGCCACCTCGCCAACGTTGGTGACGCAAAGACGTTGATCATTCAACCTTCAGCGACAACCCATCAACAACTGAGCGATGAAGAGCAAATAGCGTCGGGAGTTCGTCCTAATGTGCTGCGGATATCCGCAGGCATAGAACATATCGACGATATCAAGGCAGATCTGCAGCAGGCATTTGAAAAAGTATTCGAAGGAGAATTGGTTAACTAAAGGGACTGCTATCGGGTCCAGGGAATGGAAAAAGCATGGAAAAAAACGATCACACGTTTCATCACCAGGAAAAATTTGAGCTGGAAGCAGGGGGAATGCTCCCCGGCTTTCAGCTTAGATACACAACACTTGGCAAGTTCAATGCAGACCGCAGCAATGTGGTATGGATCTGCCATGCGTTGACCGGAAGTCCGGATTTCACCGACTGGTGGAGCGGAATGTTTGACGAAGGCAGATTTTTTGATCCGAGTCAGTATTTTATCATCTGTGCCAATGTTTTGGGAGGATGCTACGGTTCTACAGGTCACCTTTCATTTAATCCTTCAACTGGAAAGCAATATTTCCATACGTTCCCTACAATTACAAACCGTGATGTTGTGCGGGCGTTCGATCTGCTGCGACAAGAATTGAACATTGATCAAATTCACACACTTATCGGCGGATCATTGGGTGGACAGCAAGTATTGGAGTGGGCGATCCAGCAGCCAGATGTGTTTCAGCACATCATACCAATTGCAACCAATGCCCAGCATTCACCGTGGGGCATCGCCTTTAACGAAGCGCAGAGACTGGCCATTGAGGCCGATAGTACGTGGAAACAAATGGATCAACGGGCTGGTGTAGAAGGACTAAAGGCTGCGCGTGCCATAGGCATGCTATCTTATCGCTATTACGAGACTTATGCGCAGACGCAGCTAGAGAAGAACAATGAAAAGATAGATGAGTACAGAGCCTCTACGTATCAGAAATATCAGGGACAGAAACTTGCCAACCGATTCAATGCATTCACCTATTGGGGACTTTCCAAAATGATGGATAGCCATAACGTTGGCCGTGGCCGTCAAAGTGTTGTGGAGGCATTGAAAACAATTAAAGCCAAAACGTTGCTGGTTGGGATCGACAGTGATATCCTTTTTCCACTGCGTGAACAAAAACTGCTCGCAGAAACTATTGCGGGGGCCCGGTTGGAAGTGATGTCGTCTTTGTACGGTCACGATGGCTTTTTGGTTGAATTCGAGCAACTCAGCAATCATATCCGCAAATTTTTCCAGGAAGACCTGGTCAGTATAGAAGTTAAAAGAAAATAACAGCACCATGTCACAGGAAAATATCACAAAGCAAAGCCACACCATACACCGCCACCTCCGGCTTGGACTGTTTGGATTCGGATGTGTGGGCCAGGGCCTATACCATGTATTGGAAGAAACCCCCGGAATAAAAGCCGAGATCAAGAAAATCTGCGTGAAACACCGCGGTAAGGTCCGGCCTCTAAGTGAAGATCTTTTCACATTTGACGCCGATGAAATACTCAATGACCCGGAAATTGATGTGTGGTAGGAACTCATCGACGATGCCAATGCAGCATTCACCATTGTGAAAACTGCATTGCAAAATGGTAAGGCTGTTGTAACGGCCAACAAAAAAATGTTGGCTGAAAACCTGGAAGAGATTTACCGGTTGCAACAGCAGTACGGTAAGGCAGTGCTGTATGAAGGTTCAGTATGTGGCAGCATTCCGATCATACGCAACCTGGAAGAGTATTACGATAACGACCTGCTGACGGGTATCGAGGGGATCTTCAATGGATCGACAAATTACATTTTGACGAAGGTCTTTGAGGAAAGGACAAGCTATGCTGACGCATTGAAAAAAGCGCAGGAGCTTGGATTTGCCGAGTCAGATCCGAGTCTCGATGTGAAGGGTTACGATCCGAAATTCAAGCTTGTAATTGCTATAGCGCACACATTCGGTGTTTTCATCAAGCCCGAAGATGTAATCAATATCGGCATCGATCGAATATCAGACCTGGACCTGAAATTTGCGCGGGACAACGGGTACACCATTAAATTGATCGCCCGTGCGTTCAAAGTCGATAATCGCGTGTATGGCTTTGTTGCCCCTCAATTTATAGAATCAACGCACCCGCTATTTGCAGTGCGCAATGAATACAACGCCGTGCAAGTGCAAAGCGCATTTGCCGAGCAGCAGTTGTTTGTGGGTAAAGGAGCCGGTAGCTATCCAACCGGTTCGGCTGTTTTATCGGACATATCTGCGTTGACCTACGATTATCAATACGAATACAAGAAGCTCCACCAACTTCATGACCTGCAATTTTCGAACAGACTTGTTGCAGAAGCATTTGTAAGCTTCGAACAGGGAACGGACATTTCCATGGAGGATTTTGAAGAATTTACCTCGGGCTACGCCGCCAACGGAAAGCAATACATGGTTGGAAAAGTAGGACTGGAAACTTTATTAAAGTGGTCGAACCTTGATGGCGTTGGAATCATCCTGGCTCCTAATGCCAAACTGACACCACAAAAGCGCGACGAATACAAAACCGCCCCCCTCAAATCCGCCGTAGGCTAACATAACTCTCATTTTGATTTTGGCTTTTTTTTGGGTTAATTAGAGACCCGAATCCCTATTATCGATTGAAAAGGCTGTTTTCGATACTATTTCTGATGATCTTCCTGTTTAACATCGGGGGATACTACCTGGTATTCTGGAGTTTGAGGGCCGACGCCAGGCAGGATCTACTCCATCGCCTGGACGCCGAAAAGTATGCTGAGGATGAATTGATCGTATTAACCGTGCCACTCTCCTTGCCTTATCCGATTCAAGAAAACGATTATGAAAGGGTTAACGGCGAATTTGAGTATGGTGGCGAGTACTACAACCTCGTTAAGCAGCGTCTCGAAAATGATACATTGTTCATGGTATGCATTAAAAACCACCAGGAAAAACGACTGGTGAATGCGATGAATGAATATTCTGATCTTGCTAATAGCCTTCCGTCGTCAGCAAAACATACCCTGGACCTCTTCGGAAAATTATTTAAGGATTATACAATGAATGGCCTGTGCATCTCCAGTCAAAGCGGCTGGAGCATGACGTTGGCGTTTGTTGACCTTTGTTGGCCTACCCTGGCACATAACTATCCTGTAGTTTCGCCTCCGCCCGATTTTCAAGCCTGATTTTTTTAGCCGGAATCTTGTCCGGAACACAAATGCATTCGCCATGAGTCGTCAATGCGCTTGTACGTACATTCTTTTAATCAGGTTTCTAAAAAACTTTTATGAAAAAATACATATACATATTCATGTTTGCGCTATCACTTGCGGTCTATACGCACAATAAAGCTGTAGCGCAGGGTTGTGTCGCAGTTCGTCAGATGGGAGGTATCAACCCATTATCAACCAGCGGTTATACGCTGCCACAAGGTGAAATACAAATTGGCGCAAGCTACCGCTACTTTCATTCCTTCCGTCATTTTGTCGGAACTGAAGAACAAGTATATCGCCAAACTACGCAGGGCGGGTTTGACGCAAACGGAAATGAGAAAGGAAATGCTGTCAACATTTATTCCCACGCGATTGATCTGAACTTTTCCTACGCTTTATCGGATCGGTTACAGTTGAACGTAGCAATCCCTTATGTTCACAATGAACGCTCTCAGGTATTGGCAACAAAAAAAGGCGGAAAGGTTGAGATCGACGGCAAAATGGTTGATCAGGTTCTTGAAGGGACACGGTACAGTGTCTATGCACAGGGCATAGGTGATATCCGCATTAGCACAAATTATTGGTTGCTTGATCCTAAGAAAGAACTCAAAGGAAATCTAATGGTAGGTCTTGGCCTAAAGCTCAATACCGGTAGCCATACACGTACTGACGATGCCATAGCACTTGACAAGGACGGACAAGTTATTACACAAAATCAGGTAATGGATCAGGCCATTCAACCCGGTGACGGCGGAGTAGGGTTCTCTGTGGAGCTGCAGGGATTCAGACAGCTTTATAAGGGTCTCTATGGTTTTGCCAATGGTTACTACCTTTTCAATCCACGCGAATCCAACGGCACTTTCAAATCAGCTCCAAAGCCTGGTTTGGAAGGATATAACATTTATGCGTCTCCTGATCAGTATTTTGTCAGAGCTGGTCTTATGACTTCTGTTCTGAAGTCTCACGATCTGACGCTTTCATTGGCTGGCAGATTCGAAGGCATTCCCGCTTACGATGTATTTGGCGGACAGGTAGCATACAGACGTCCCGGTTATGTTGTTTCTATTGAGCCTGGCGTTTCGTACAGGACTGGAAAGCACAGCATCAGCTTGTTTGTTCCTTTCAATTTCGTCAGAAACCGGATCCAAAGTGCGGCTGATATTGCCGATCAGAATTTGCAAAATTCTACCATCACTGATGATAGTAAAAAAGTTCATGTGCAAGGTGATGCTGCTTTTGCGGATTACTCTATCAGTGTGAATTACAGCTATCGCTTGGGAAAAATTTTCTAAGACATCGTTGGCAGGCTAAGCTAGAGGCTGCCCAATGAGGCAGCCTCTTTTTTTGGATCTGATAATTCCGGAATATCCAGCGTTACCGTCGTTCCCTCGCCAATTTCAGATTCTATATTGATATGACCGTTCAGCCGGTCTATCACTTCCTTAACAATGTAAAGGCCTAGTCCCGAGCCGGCGCCGTCGTCGGTTGCACGATAGAACATTTTATAGATGTGGGGCAAATGGTCCTTTTCAATTCCCTTACCGTTGTCTTGTATCGCTAGCGTTGCACGAAACTGGTTTATGACCACACTTACTTTGATCACCGGGTCCTTTCCGTTGCGATAACGGATAGCATTTGAAATAAGGTTGTTCAGAATAACCTTCAATCGCCAACGGTCCGAATAGAATGGACCCTCCTGTTCAACATGAATAAGTTTATGTACAGTTTGTTCTGCGTTGATGGCAAATTTCAATTGCGAAAATGCCTCATCGATGAGCGGTTCGAACAGAATCTCATCTCTTTTCAACTCTAACCTCGAGTTTCTTGATTGGTCCAGTATCTCTTTAATGAAGTCGTCCTGCTGCAATGCACTCTTGTGGATCATATCAAGGTACATGTTTTTCATCGCCGGTCCCTTGTCCTTTTTGGCGAGATTGATAAGTCCTAAGACAGAGGCGATCGGTGCGCGCAAATCGTGTGATACGCTGTACACAAAATTGTCGAGTTCTGTATTCCTCTTGCTTAGTTCTTGGTTCGTTCGCACGATCTTGGCTTCTGCCTGTTTGCGTATCTCGATCTCCCCATTCAAGGCGCTCGTCCTGGAAGCTACCATGGCCTCGAGATTCTCGTTAAATTCTTCAAGCTTGCGCTGAACGTCACCACGCTCTCTCACTGTAGCTGAAAGTATAATGGTGGAAATACTGATGACGCCGATAAAGATCTGAAGCAACATCATGGAGTTATAATCACTGGCCAATACAAACGGTCCGGTTCCGATGACTGTGAAATAGATGGACGCCAATGACACCAGCAACACGCCAGTCAGGGCAACAATCAGTTCAAAACGAAACGCGAGCCACAACAGAAAAGGAACGGCAAGGAACGGCAGTGCTTTTACCAGGGTAGGATTAAGATAGTCAACTTGCAACAACAGAAACATCCCAACAATATTGAGTAGAAAAATACCGGCCTCAGCACCTTTCTCAGCCGTATACTTGAATACACTACGCTTCGCGGCTGCGAGAATAATAGGTGTGAATAACAAAATGCCCACAACATTTCCAATAAACCATGAGAAGCCAGTACGCAATAGCCCCTGCGTTAGATTTGCATTGTTGAGATACAGGCAAACGGTCCCGATGCCAGCGCCAACGAGACACATCGTTAACGTAACAAACATAAATCTGAATGTGGTTTTTGGATTCCTGAATGGATAATCGTCCTTAATCCAATGTTTTACCAAATAATTTCCGGTCAATGCTTCAAGGGTATGGCCAACAGCAATGAGGGTGCTGATGGTAATCATTGTCTGCGCAGGAATGAGCGGATCATTCCAATAGGCCATGATGTTGGCAACCAGTGAACCAATGGTTATCCCTGGCCAGGTTGCCCTGCCTAATAAGATGATCATGGCAAACGCAATTCCTGAGGGTGGCCATGCGGGCAGCGCAGTTGTATGCTCAAACGCGAAAAAATAGCCCAGCCTGGCCGAGAGGTAGTATAATAGCGCAACCCCAATTATCTTCAGGTCCAGCTTGTACTTAAGCGACAGTTTACCTATCAAAATTAATTAACTCATTATCAATTAAATATAGCTTTAAAATATCGTCTGATGAGGCCTTTCTGCCAGGGGCGTGGATTTGTCAGGATGAATTGCTTTTTTGATCGATCAACAGTCAACACCATAAAAAGTAGTAGTGTAACAGGTACTTTGAATTCAACGGTGTTTGAAAAAGACATAAGTTTCGCAAAGTATCATCTGTCCTGCAGGTAGTTGCTTGCAGTTATTTGCAAAAGTATATCTTCACGAAATAGATCTAGCGTATATGGATTTGACCATTTTGTTTTCACCAGTTGATGAATCGTTGTATTCAAACATTTCGTCTCCCTCCAGCTTTGCCAAGAGTATTCATGTCTTTGGCGAAAAAATGCCCGATTACAGAGGCGCTCATATTGCCCTTTTTGGAGTGAAAGAAGAACGTGGAACAATGCGCAACAAAGGCACTGAGCAGGGGCCGGATGAGATACGAAAAAAATTGTACAACCTTAAGCGTGGGATGGGCGCGTACCGTGTAGTTGATCTTGGCAACCTTAATCTAGGTCACGATCTAAACGAGACGTACGTACGCATCAGTGAAGTGTGCAGAATGCTGATGGAGTTCAATGTATTGCCGGTTATAATTGGTGGCACACATGATCTTGATTATGGTCAATATTCAGCCTATGAAACCATGGACAAGCTCGTAAGCTTGCTTAATATAGATGCATTCCTCGATCTTGAGGACAAGAAAGAGTCAGGTGAAAGTCAGCAACACATTCATAAGATCCTTTTGCATGAGCCTAACTACCTCTTCAGCTATACGCATCTTGCGTACCAAAGCTATTTGATCGACCCGATGTCTGTTTCGGTCCTGGAAAAACTATACTTTGAAGCCTTCCGTATTGGACAAATGCGTACGAACATGCAGGAGATGGAGCCAACCATTAGAAACGCAGACATGATGTCGTTTGACATCACGGCAATAAGATCGTCTGACGCGCCAGGGAACGCAGCCGCGCAACCATTCGGGCTTACTGGCGAAGAGGCGTGCCAGGTCTGCTGGTATGCAGGTCTGAATGAGAAGCTAAGCTCTGTGGGTTTTTATGAGTATAATCCAACCCATGACGATGCTCACAAGGGAACGGCGGCTGTGGTCGCCACGATGATCTGGTACTTCATAGAAGGCTATTATCATCGTAAGAATGAGCAGAACTTTAGAAGCAATGACTTTATGAAGTACTCGGTGTCCATGCCATCGGAGCCGGCCATCATGACTTTTTATAAAAGTAAAGTGAGTGAGAAGTGGTGGCTGGAAGTCCCCTATCCAACCGGACGGGAACGTTACGCCAGAAATAGTATAGTTCCTTGCAGTTACAGTGACTATCAAACAGCGGTTAAGGGTGAAGTTCCTGATCGCTATATCAGCATGGTGGCAAAACTGATCTGACGTAGCATCAGGGTGGACCGTCAAACCACATTATTTAGTTGCTCCTTGATCTTTTCCAACTCTTCCTTCATTACGACAACATGTTTCTGAATAGAAGCGTCGCTTGCCTTTGAACCAATCGTGTTGATTTCACGACCAATCTCTTGCGAGATAAATCCCAATTTCTTCCCGTTGTTCTGGCGCTCTTCAAGGATCTGTTCAAAATAATCCAGGTGGGATCGTAGCCGGACCTTTTCTTCGTTGATATCCAGTTTTTCGATATAGAAAATTATTTCCTGCTCGAGTCGATTAGTATCGTATCCTTCTTCGCCAAAAAAAGCAACAATGTTTCCCTTTAGCTTTTCACGTATTCTTTCCACACGTTTTGGATCCAGCTCCTCCACTTTCTTCAGCTCACCGCCAATGATGTCTGAGCATTGTTTTAACATCTTACCCAACACCTGTCCTTCCGAAATCCTGAACCCCTCACATTTTTTTAATGCCTCTGACAAACATTGCCTGACCTTCTTCCACGATTCCTCGTCGGTACTTTCTTTGATCTTGTTTTGAATTACGTCCGGCGAATTCAAGGCAAGCTCAAATAATTGGTCGTAGGGTGCGACAACCCTGTCTGCCAATTTTTTTAACTCTGCGTAGTAAGCGATGAAGAGGTGCTGATTGTATGATTGTTTTATATCCTCCTCCCCATACTCCTGATATTCTACGATAACGGAAACCTTGCCGCGTTCAAGGTGCTCGCTGACGATATTCCTTACTTCTATTTCTTTATCAGAAAATATTTTTGGAAGGCGGAGATTCAGATCCAGAAACTTTGAATTGAGGCTTTTGATCTCGGCGGTTATCTGAACTTGACCGTCGTCAAACGCGTGCTGGCCAAAACCCGTCATGGATTTTATCATAAATGAACTTTAAGACTTTGGCACAAAATACGATTTCCCAGGGGATGATTAGATCCGGGCCAGTCGCAGCTGATGAGATCAGCTGGTTCCTGTTCATCAAAAATCAAAACCCAGCGTAACGTAGAACCTCGGTTTTGCCACCTGATAATTTTCAACCGGCCATGCCATATCAAATTTTATATAATATCCGAGCATAACGGTTCGCATGCCCAAACCATAACTGTACAACCACGGGTTCAAATAATTCTTGATCTGGGCCTTGAAAGGGACCCCGGTGATCTCTTCGTAACTGACGCTGTTGCCAGAATTGAAGGGTGGCTTGCCCGACCAGCTTGTTCCAATGTCGTAAAAGGCAATGAATTGCATGTTTCGAAGAAAGTTGGAAGAGATCGGTCCGCTGGATAGGGCGCGGATAAGGGGAACGCGAAATTCTGCGTTGCCCATCAGAACGCTGTTGCCAAACAACGTGGCATAGTCAAATCCACGAAGCGTGGTCGCGAATTCTACGAACAAAAGATCCTGGGTTTCTCCGGGATATCCAAGGGGATTTGGCTCGCCCTGGCTGGTCTTTCCATTAGTGTGACTTTTGTTAAAGAACCAATTGTCCATACCGCCGAGCAGATATTTCTTGGGTGAGTGTCCGAAGAATGTGCCTGCATAGCCTCGCACTGCGAACACAATTTCCTTGTAGATCTTCTGATAGTGACGGACATCGATCGCTGCCTGGCTAAAGCTAAGGTCTGGATTCTCCAGTCCCTGATAGTGCTGAAAACTGATCTTACCTCGTGTTCCTTCGATCAGGTTGAGCCCTGTTGACACAGAATTATCATAGACCACCTCTGACTTGAAGCCGGCGTAAATATTATTGGTTGGATCTCCAGTGGGTGGCACCGAAGCGTAATCTTCGGGACCGAGAGGTACTGAACGAGCCAGCGCTCCGAACGGCTTTACCGTGAAACGAATACGGTCAGACAAAGGCAACGATGCACTAACCTCAATTCTGTTGAGTGAGTAGTGATACATATTGCCCTGAGCGCCATCCTCGAATGGTTCAGTTTTCCAGCGAATGCCTTTTCTGTCAACCCGCGCGCTGAAATCGATCAGGGATTTCAAATATTGAAACTCAGCGTAAAAGTCGCCGTTCCGGAGATCTACGCTGGTCATCAATCCGCCGAAGAAGCGATAATTCTCCAGCATATCGTTCATCTGTGTCTCAATGGAGATACCCAATCCCCGCAACGGATCTACTACTAGCGAGGTCACCAGGTTGTTAGAGCTGAACTTGGATTCATATCCAAAGGGGCCGGTGATCCGGCTTTTCTCGCGGGCCTTCATGTAGCGGGTGAGGAAAGATTCACCCGGCTGAGATTGCTTCACCGCATCGTCCTCAAATACATAATTGTCAGTATTGACTTCGCCGGTTTTAGCTGGCTGCGCTGCAACAGTAGAGTCTTTAGGCGCAGTGACGGTTGAGTCACCAATCGCTACCGCTTTTGTGGTTGTGAGCGTATCTGTAGAAATGGGTGGTGTAACTGTTGAATCGGACTTGTGAATCGTAGTGTCGTGAATGGTTGCCTGACCTTCCTTACGTCTGGCATTGAGAAGGTCTTTGATGCTCATACTCTTATCTTCATCTGCCTGCGCTTTACGACGTTCGCGGATCACACGCGCTTGCTGAAGGTCCTTGCGTCTTGTAGCAGGTGTAAAAACCTGACGGTTTGGGTTGAAGGTCCGGTCAACAAAAATATTTTCCTTCATATTCTTGTTCATGACCATCGTCATGGTGTTGGAGACGAAATTGACGTCGTAGTCTTTGATCCCGGAAGCATAGTTTGTGATCTGTGAATAAATTCCTGAGTTCTTATTGAACTTAAACAGGTTGGTAATGCCGCGCTGATCGCTGAGGTAATAAAAGTTATTTTCATCCAGCGCTTTGGGAGCCTGGTCTTTGCTCAGTGTATTCGTAAGCCTGGTTAACAAAAATTTGGTGCTATCCAGGTCGTAGATGAACAGGTTGTAATTGTTTGTAAGTTGTTCAAAATTCAATTTCAGGTTTGCGCGCAGGGTATCCGTTGCACGATTCGAGCTGAAAACGATCCTGTTGGAGCCTGGTATGAATGTAGGATCGACATCATCGTAAATATCATTTGTAAGCCTTCGGGGAGGTCGGTTGCGTTTGGAGCTCATCAGGAATAAGTCACTCTTTCCTTCAAAGTCAGCGCTCAGAATTACCAGCCTTCCGTTGCTTGAGAAATCAAAGCTTCGAACATTGCTGAAACGTTCAAGGTCTCGCGGGATTTTTGTCTTGGTAGTGAAATCATAGAGCCAGAATATATACTGACCATTCTTAACCCCGATAACGCCAAGTGTATTGGCATCTGCCCATGATATCAAGGGCAGCCTGTAGTCTACTCGTTGATTGATAACTTTACTCCCACCTGAAAGAATAGTTTTTTCTCTTCCGTTCTCAAGTGACCTTACCTTAACAATATAACGTCCCCGGTCATTCTCAGCGTAAGCGATGTTACGTCCATCAGGACTGATCTTGACAGTGGTGAACTCCGTAGTTTTATTATGTTGATGTGTGAACGAAAGGGAGTCGTGTGGGTTGATGTATGATTTATTTACTGCCACCTCCATGTCAGTATAATATTTCCTCCATTCGGCAAGCAGCTGCTTGAAACTAATACCGAGGGTTATATAGATACTCTTTTCTTCGTTGCGGGTAACGCGCGTATAATTTAAAATGTTGGCTACGCTGCTTTTCCCATATTTCTCGGCGATGAAATTCCAGGCGGATTGGCCCACGAGCGCAGCATCCTTTCCTGCCAATTTCGTTGCGCGGCGAGCCTTACGCGTAACCATCAACTGCCGGATGTAGTCGTCCATTTCCATACTCCATCCCTCAGCGACGTACTTAGACGCGCCGTCGACAAACCAATCAGGAAGATTCATCAGAATAGAACTTTGAAACATGTCTTTCAGATTTCCACCGAACATCATTTCATTGACCATAAGATCTGAGATCTGGAATAGCAGCTCATCCTTGAATTCCTGGGCCGTGCCCATGTGGGCGACCTCTACATAGGGCTTGATAAATTCTGTTTCGCCTCCTACGTTGAATACATTATGATTCAGACCGACGTTGCTCTGTCGCAGGTCGCTCAGGGAATTGTATAGAAAGACCTTGGTCTTAAAGTACGGTGGATAACCAATTAGATCAGTGATGCGGTCGAATTCACTCTCAAGATACTCCAACGCCTCCTGAGCAACTGCGCGCCGGGCGTCATAGTAGTAGACGTCAAAATTCTCCCCGCTAAGGTATAGCCAGTCGAATTGACGGTATTGTATACGGTTCTTACCAAAAACTTCCCTGGATTGTTGGCCCTGTACATCGACAAAACTCAAAAAAAACAGCGCTAATGGTAGTAAATATCCTCTTCGCAAATTCATATTCATCTAGGGGAAGTCCAATATAATAATTTATAACGTTCAATATCCACCTCTTTGTTTAATGCCTGGCCATTTTCCATTGCGTCGATCAAATGATCTGCAAAATAGGGTGCAAGACTGACGCCTTTTGTCCCCAATCCATTCAAAGTCCAAACTGACGCTGACGCCGGGTGGCGACCCAGGATCGGTCTCCTGTCGGGCGTGGTCGGCCTGAATCCCCATTCCTGTCCGCCGACGGTAAAAGGAAACTTGACCAGTTCCTGGAGCCTGTCGGTCAGTTCCCGCTTCGAAGGTTCCGTTACGCCAGGACTCAAATCGCCATAATTATACGTGGCCCCCACTCTCCATTTTCCTGAAAGAGTGGGAACCACATAAACACCGCGATTGATAATCACGCCTTGGGGCGGACCATCTTTTATCAATATTGCTTCTCCTTTTAACGGCTTGATCGGGAGCCAGCCAAACCAGTCCGAGCTGTGCGTACCATTGCAGAAAACCGCTTTTCCCGCTCTGTAGTTCTTGTATGTGACGCCGTCTTTGTCCACGTTCAGCTCTTTGTCAGAAAAATACTCATCCAGAAATTGGGCATCCCTTTGCAACAGCGTTCGCACCGAATCTAAGTATCGGCGAGTGTCCAGATATCCACACCCCTTCAGCAACAGTCCTCCGAACTCGTCCCGCACACCTTCAAATGCTGACCTTGTGTATACTTCCGATACATACGATAAAAACTCTTTAGCTGGGCTCTTGCCCATCCATTCATTTTGTTCCTCCACCGAAGTGAAGGGCCTGTAAATGGGCATAGGATAAAAAAAAGTATTTCCAGTTAACGTCTCGGCTAACCGATAGTGCGTGTGAAGGGCCGGAAATAATTTATCCACCATCCACGTCCTCACCATCTTTCTTCCAGTAATGGGATTGAATAACCCCGCGGCAACGAGAGATGACGTGTTTTTCTCCGGTTGGTCAACAACGAGCAACTTTTTATTTCTCGCGAGAAGCTTAAGTGCTAGCGCTGAACCGGCCAGGCCCTGGCCAATAATGATATAGTCTAACAGTTGATGAGTGGGCATAGGGTTTAAGCCAGCAAAGTAAAGCAGGGTTTTACATTACGCAATCCTCCGGGTACGGTCACGGTCAGCGGGGTCAATATGAAGTGAGGTTTTATCCATGATTCGCGGTACACATAATCCGGTTTATCATTCCTCATAAGTAGTACATTTGCAACAAAAAAAGAATGCTACAGGTCCAATCATTTGTGTTTAACCCCTTTGAGGAAAACACTTATGTGCTATACGATGAGACAAAAGAATGCGTCATCATAGATCCGGGTTGTTATGATGGCGATGAAAAGAAGGAATTATTGGATTATATCCAGTCGAACGAACTCCAGGTAAAGAAGCTTCTGAATACCCATTGTCATGTTGACCATGTGCTGGGCAATGATTTTGTTAAGCAAACATTCAATGTCAAGCTCTTCATACATGAATTGGACGTACCCGTGCTGAAAGCAGTTAACGTTTATGCCCCGAGCTACGGCTTCTACCAGTATCAGGAAACAACACCCGATGAATTTCTGGCGGAAGGAGATAAGGTGGAGTTTGGCAATCAAAGCTTGTCGGTGCTTTTTGTTCCCGGTCACGCACCTGGGCACATTGCCCTTTATAGTGAGAAGGATAAACTGGTCGTTAGTGGTGACGTCTTATTTTACAACAGCATTGGTCGGACCGATCTTCCCGGGGGCAATTTTGAGACGTTGATGGAGAGCATCCGCAAGAAACTATATATTTTGCCGGATGATGTTATAGTCTTTCCAGGTCACGGTCCGAAAACTTCCATCGCGTTTGAAAAGCGCAGCAACCCGTTCACGCAATAATCATGAATCATATTCCAAATATCTTAACATGCTGCAATCTGATTTGCGGCTGTGTCGGGATCATTTTCTTATGGGAGGCCAGTGACGTACCGGCGGCATATTTCGTCTGGGCGGCATGTATATTCGATTTTTTCGACGGCTTCGCTGCGCGTCTGCTAAAGATTCAGTCACCAATCGGAAAACAACTCGATTCGCTGGCTGATATGGTTAGTTTTGGTGCATTACCTGCCCTTTTCATGTACAAGCTCATTGCTTCCGGATCGCCTTCCACTTATCTGCCGTACGTTGCCATCCTCATTGCCATTTGTTCTGCCATAAGGCTGGCTGTTTTTAACCTGGATGAGTCACAATCAGACGCATTTAAAGGGCTACCGGTACCGGCAAATGCAATTTTTCTTACGTCTCTGCCGTTTCTTCTCGAGCTGAACCTCGACCTGGTCACCAAGCCCATCATCCTTGTTATCATTACCGTGGTCTTTTCTGTGCTGTTGGTCTCCCGTTTTGAGCTGTTTGCCCTGAAATTCAAAAATTTCGGCTGGCCGGACAACAAAATACGGTTTACATTCCTCGGACTTTCTGTATTACTGCTGATCACACTGCAAATGGCAGCATTGCCCCTGATCATAATTTTGTACATCGCCCTATCGTTAGCAGTCCGGGTGTTTTGGAAATAAGGAGGTATTTTTCGGCGAATTTGACCCTGATCTTTGCGTATTACACTTGCGATAAGGTTTTTCTTGGCAATTAATATTGTCCTCCAGGCCGTCGGCTGTCTGGGACAGTCCTCCGTGCTGCAATCCGGCACTTGGTACAAGATGGCTGTCGACACCAGGGGTGTGTTCAAGATTACTTATGATCAGTTCAAGAAGATGGGTTTTGATCCTGCATCGTCAGATCCTCGTAAAATCAGAATATTTGGCAACTCGGGCGGGATGCTACCACAGGCCAACAACCTGTCAAGGCCAGCCGATCTGGAAGAAACTGCCATCTTCGTCAGTGGCCAGGCGGATGAATCTTTTGATAAGGAGGACTTCATCATTTTTTTTGCGGAAGGTCCGGACAAGGTCGATTATGATATTGACCGGCACATCTTTTCCTACGAGAGCAATCTTTATAGCAAGAAGAACTTCTACTATATCACGGTAAGTGAAGACAATGGAAAACGGGTTGAGGCTGTTGATAACCTCGATGGAAATTTTCCATCGCTCAACACTTATGAAGACTATGTCTATCACGAGGCCGATGAATATAACGATCAGGCATCAGGCCGCGAGTGGTTTGGCGAACGTTATGACCTCGTAACAACATACGCTTATAACTTCGATGTCGACGGCATTGTTGCGAATTCGCCTGTAAAATTGGTGTCCGATGTAATGGCGCAATCCTTCAACGGGTCATCTTTTAAATTGGCTGTAAACAGGATTGCTGTTGGCGAACAGGCGGTGCCGGTTATTTCAAATACACAATACAGCGTAAAGGGGCGTCACAAGCGCGATACAATAACCTTCAATGCTTCCGCTGTTGGCGCACCTGACAATACTAAGCAGGAGGTGTTGTATGAATACGTGAAATCACCGGCGGGAAAGAACATTGGATTTCTTGATTTTTTGCTGCTCACATTCGATAGAACCCTTTCCCTTTATAATGATCAGTCCATCTTCCGGTCAACGGCCAGCCTGGAGCAGCCAATATCTACCTATAATATTCGGAACGTAAGTGAGGGCAGCATGATCTGGGATATCACAGATAAAGCAAAGATCAGGTCTCAAGCATATCAGCCAAATGGTGAAGCAGTTTCTTTTTCGACACCATCCGACGACCAGTTAAAAGAGTTCATCGTTTTCAACACAAAAATTCCTGCTCCCGAATTTATCGGCGCTGTGCCAAACCAAAACCTTCACGGTATGTCACCCGTGAACCTGATCATCATCTCACATCCTCAATTCCTGGAAGAAGCATCACGGCTGGCGGCGCATAGGATCGGGCATAATCAATGGAGTGCGGCAGTGGTAACTCCTGAAAGCATTTATAATGAATTTTCATCCGGGCGTCAGGATGTTTCAGCCATACGTGATTTTGTAAGATCCATATACATCAAAGACCCGGGCCAGCTGAAGTCGCTGCTTATTATCGGCAAGGGTTCATACGATTATAAGGATCGCCTTACAAACAACACCAACTTTGTTCCAACGTATGAATCAAGAAATTCGCTCTCGCCGCTTGAAACCTATTCATCCGACGATTTCTTTGGCTTCCTCGAAGAAAGTGAGGGTAACT
>Ga0193753_10000380_pt1 | contig 44314 bp, 38 predicted proteins | sample H1c2metaG_FD_144925 | JGI IMG/M metagenome (GOLD analysis project Ga0193753, IMG submission 144925) | Soil microbial communities from a riparian zone of the East river system, Colorado, United States - H1c2 | ecosystem: Environmental > Terrestrial > Soil > Riparian zone | place: USA: East...
GGAGAAGATCCCCGCCAACAGCGTGGACATCGGGCGCGCGGCCAGCTACGGCGACCTCTCGGAGAACTTCGAGTGGACCGCGGCCATCGAGCAGCAGCGCCAGCTCACCGAGAAGGCCGTCGCGATGGAGGCCGAGCTGCGCCTCGCGCAGCCGCTCGAGGACCAGGTGCTGGAGCCGGGCGTCGTGTCGCCCGGCACGCGCGTGGTCTACGTGCAGGACGGAAAGAACACCGAGATCCTCGTGCTGGGTCCGTGGGACGTGGGCGAAGGCAGCGTGAGCTACAAGGCGCCGCTCGCCGCGGGCATGCTCGGCTCGCGCTCCGGCGAGAACGTCACCGTGGACCTGCCGTCCGGCCCGGCCAACCTGCTGGTGAAGAGCGTCGAGTCCGCCTTCCGGTGATCCCGGCGGCGCGCCAGGGCGCGGCGTGGCAGGCGCGCGCGGCGGGGCCCGCGCACGCCCGGGCCCCGACCCGCGCGACGGCGCGGAGGCGCGCGTGAGCGACGGCGACCTGCCCGAAGCGCACGCCGGGCACCCGGCGCCCGGCCCGGCGCGAGACGCGGCGACTGGCGAGCCGCCCGGTCCGGCGCGAGACGCGGCGCCCGGCACGGCATCCGGCCCGGCGCCGGGCGGCACGGGGCCTTCCGCGGCGGAGATCCGCGCTGCGGCGGAGGTCGCCGGCAGCCATCGCGTGAGCGTGCCGGGCAGCGAGCCGGACCGCCCGCCGGCGGGGGCCGAGAGCGGCCGCCTCGCGGCGCGCCCGGCGCAGGACTTCTGGCGCGCGCTCTACACGCGCCGCACGACGCGGCGCTTCGACGCGGGCCGCCCGGTGCCGCGCGAGCTCATCCTGGAGCTGCTCGACGCGGCGCTCATCGCGCCCACCTCGTGCAACCTGCAGATGTGGGACTTCCTCGTCGTGGACGATCCCGACCAGCGCGAGAAGCTGGGCCGGCTCTCGCTGCAGGTGCTCTCCACGCCCGTGTCGATCTTCGTGTCCTACGGCAAGGAGTACAGCGAGGAGGGCCACGCCAACGTGCAGAGCGCGGCGGCTGCGCTCATGAACATGTCGCTCGCCGCGCACGTGCTGGGCATCGGCACCTTCTGGATCAACCAGCTCGGGCCGCGCGACGAGGTGGGGCGCATCCTCGGGCTGCCGCCGGACCGCGAGGTCATCGCCGCGCTCGCGGTGGGCTGGCCGAAGACCTATCCGACCGTCGCGCCGAAGCGCCGGCCCTTCGAGCACGTCGTGCACTGGAACCACTTCGGCGGGCGGCCGATCCCCAGCTCGCCGCGGCCGCGCGACTGGGGCCTGGACCTCATCCGCGACTACCAGCACGCGCGGGTGCTGAACGGCAACCGCTACAACAAGAGCCGCCCCTGGGAGCTGGATGCGGCGCTGGCCGCCGCGGACCGTCTCGCGCCGCGCGACGAGACCGCCGTGCCGGGCGAGCTCGCCCCGGCGTGGCTCGACGTGCTGCCGGTGCACGGCGCGTTCACCGGCGCGATGGCGCGCGCGCACCGCGACCACCGCTGGGCCGTGCTGGAGCTCTCGCGCGACGTCGCGCAGTTCGCGGCGAAGCGCTGCCCGGGGCAGGTGCAGTGCGCCGCGCTGGTCTACGACCCGGTGGCGCTCGACGCGCTGCCCGACGCGGCCTTCGACCGCATCACGATCCTGAACCGGCTCGAGGCGCTGCCGCCGCCGGAGCGGCAGCTGCTGCTCGCCACGCTGGAGCGCATGCTCCGGCCGGGCGGGCGGATGCTGCTGCAGCACGTGAGCCGGCGCAGCTTCCACGGGCTGGCCGCGTGGCTGCACGCGCGGCGCGGCGGCCCGGGCGGCGTGGAGTACGTGCTCGCGCCGGACCCCAACCTCGGGCCCTTCGAGGCGCTGGCGCCCGGCGAGGTCGCCGAGCTGGCGCGGCGCGCCGGCTTCCGCATCGTGGAGAGCATCGCGTCGGACGCCGTGCCCGCGCGCACCGAGGTGGCGTTCCGCACGCGGAACATGCGGGGTCCCGGGCGGCTCGCGGTGCGCGCCGCCGTCGGCCTCGCGCGCGCGGTCGCGGCGATCCCGGGAGTCACCGCGCTGCTCGGCAGGACGCGGGTGCTCGTCCTCGAGAAAGCGACCGGCTGAGGACTCCGGGAACGCCTGGGGCGGGGCTCCGCTCTTTGGCCGGGCGCGGCCCCCTGACGTCACGGGGTCGGGAGTTCGCTTCAGTGCGGGTGTGTGCGCGCTGCGAGGTCGGCTGCCGGCTGCGGTCGACATCCGCAGAGGACACACGCACCCTCCGCAACGAGATGGCGCCCCTTCTTCACACGCGCTCGGGCAACGCCCTGGCTCTTGTGAGGGGGGCAAGTGGCCGCGTGGTGATCAGGCAGCCCGCGCGGGAGGTCCGCGCGGAGTCTGTGGTCCAGTAGAGGCCGTGCCTCTACTGGCCCACGAGTCACGGCAGACCCCGCGCGCGGACGACGGTCATTCGTCACCGCAGTCTCTGCGAGTCCCCGCTCCTCGGGCGCGCTCCCCCGTTCCTCCCAGCGAGCAGGAACGGCATCGAGGCGCGCAGGGGCGTCGGGGGCGCTGCCCGCTGGTCTGGCACGGCCGAGCGTGCGTCGTCGTGCGCGGCGAGGGGGCTCTGCCGATCGAGAAGAGTGCGCCGTCTACCGCCCCGCGCTTTGGAGCATGCACCTCAAGCGCAGCTCTGTCCGAGGAGCGGCAGAGCCCCCTCGACGGCGCACTGCGATCTCAACCCGACTCACCGTCGCCTGAAGTTGAAGGCGGGCAGCGCCCCCGGCGCCCCGGAGCGCCACGCAGCCGCGCCTCTCAGCGCGACGCCTCCACATAGCCGAGGCCCACGAGCTGCTCGCGCAGCTCGTCGCCCATCTCGATGGAGGCGTGCGGGCCGGCGCCCGTGCGCAGCGCGAGCTGCAGCGCTTCCAGCCGGGCGCGCAGCTCCGCCACGTCGGCGGGCCGCTCGGCCACGAGGTTGCGGGTCTCGCCGGGGTCCTCGCGCAGGTCGTACAGCTCCCACTCGACGGCGGCCGGCTCCTCGCGGGCCGCGCTCGTGTCGGAATGGATGAGCTTGAGCGCGCCGTCGCGCAGCGCGCTGCGCCCGTGCAGCGTGCGGTCGATCTCCGCGAAGACGGGCGTGGGCGGCGTGGACGGCCGGCGGCCGCGCACGAATTCCGCGAGCGAGCGCCCGTCGAGGCCCTCGGGCACGGGCTCGCCCAGCAGCTCCAGCAGCGTGGGGAGCACGTCCGCCTGGCTCACCGGCTCGTCGATGCGCAGGCCGGCCGGCCCGCCGGGCATGCGGATGAGCAGCGGCACGTGGACGAGATCCTGGTAGAGGGTGCCGCGGTGCCGGAAGTGCCCGTGGTCGAAGAACTCCTCGCCGTGGTCCGCGGTCACGACGACGATCGTGTTCGCCAGCACGCCCTTCTCGTCCAGCACGTGCAGGAGCTGCCCGAGGCGCCGGTCGGCGTGGTGGATCGTCGCGTCGTACAGGTCGATGAGGCGCTCGCGCGCGGCGAGGCTCGGCGGGTTCTTCACCGGGTCGCTGGTGTTGAGGCACACCTGGGCGTCGAAGCCCGGCGGGAGGTCGAGCGTCCGCGCGAAGAGCCGCTCGTCCACTTCCGGCGGGGTGTACTCGTGCACCGCGAAGGTGTGCAGGAACACGAGCCACTTGCGCTGGCCCTGGCGCACGATCCAGCGGCCCACGTCGTCGAGCCCGCTCGCCTCGTGCGCCTGCTCGATGCGCCGGCTGTCGGGGAACCTGCCCGACGCGTCGGGCGCGATGAACTTCGGCACCGCGACCGGGTCGATGGTCGTGTAGCGGTCGAAGCCGTCCGCGAAGCCGTAGTCCACGGACACGAAGCCGCCGCCGGTGAAGCCCGCGGTGTGGAAGCCCGCGTCGGACAGCAGGCGCCCCAGTGTCGGCGTGCGCGCGGCGTCCACCCGGTCCAGCGTGTCGCAGGCCATGTGCCGCGGCGGGAACAGGCCGGTGAACATCGAGGCGTGCGTGGGGAGCGTGTACGAGGCGGTCGCCGTCACGTCGGTGAAGACCGTGGACTGCGCCGCGAGCGCGTCCAGGTAGGGAGTGGTCGGGCGGTCGTAGCCCATGAAGCCGAGGTGGTCGGCGCGCAGCGTGTCCACGGAGATGAACAGCAGCGACGGCACGCCGGCCAGCTCGGGACCGCGCACCTTGGGCTGCCCGAAGACCATCGCGGCGGCGCCGGTCACGGAGAACTGCACCGTGACCGGCCCCTCGACGCCCGCGGGCCACGGCAGCGTCCGGTCCGTGAACTGCGGCGCCTGGCCCTTGGGCGGCGTGCTCTCGTCGAAGGAGGCCACGAGGTGGTCACCCGGCTGCAGCACGAGCCGCCAGGAGCTGGGAGATCCCGGCGGCACGGAGGGATCCGGATCCGCGCACGTGCCCACGGTGATGTCCGCCGCGCCCTCGGGCACCGTGATGGGCACCGAGAGCGTCTTGCCCGGCGGCACGCGCGCCGACAGCCGGTACTGGCCCGAGATCTTGAGCCCGGCCACCGCGATCTCGCCGTGGTCCGCGGGCAGTTCCGTGCTCGGGTCGTAGCCGTGCCGCAGGATCGGCGCGGACGCGAGCGACAGGTTGTCCACCGCCAGCGGCTCGCCCCAGGCGGCCACGACGACCACCCAGGTCTGCGGCGCGGCGGGATCGACGTTCACGTCCGTGTACGAGCGCGCTTCGGTGAAGCCCGCGCCTGCTTCCTGGCGCCAGGTCGCCTTGGGGCGCGGGAGCGTCTCCAGCATCATGCCCGCCAGCGACCTTGCCGCCCCGGGCGCGCTGAAGTCGCCGTGCGCGAGGGCCGGGTTCTTCAGCTTGCCCGCCGAGGACAGGATCAGGTTCGGGCAGGGGCTGCGCGCGGGGGCCGCGCCGCCCAGGAGCAGCGCGGCCAGCGTGTAGCGCGCCGTCGCCGGCAACGAGACGAGGTGCACGAGCGCGTGGTCGGGCAGCAGCACGACGTGCCCGTCCTCCTGCCGCAGGCCCGCCGAGCCCTCCGCCGGCTCCAGCGTGAAGGACGGTTCGGCCGTGGTGCCGAGCACCCACCAGTCGTCGAGCGTCTCGAAGCCCTCCTCCAGCACGAAGCGTCCGTCCGACGGGTGCGCGTTGCCGGCCTCGAGCTGCCGGACCGGGAAGTGCGGCTTGTCCGCCTCGTCCTCCGACGGGCCGCAAGCCGCCAGCAGAGCGAGCACGGCCCCCAGCGCGGCGGCGAGCAGCGGGCGCGGCGCCGCCCGGTGAGGGGCTGCCGGGATGCGTGGCCTGCTCTGCAACGAAAAGCCCGACTGGGGAGGGGTGGGCCGCGCGCCGGAGTCCGCGGGAGGGAACCGGATCGCCAGCGGGTCTTGAACCTCGACGCCGGCGGAAAGTCGCTCGCCGCGGGCGCGGGGGCGACACTCTAGCGCCTCGCGGAGCTGCCCATGAAGCGCGCGCAGGTCTCGAGCAGGCGCAGCCGCTGCACCGGCTTGGAGAGATAGTCGTCACAGCCGGCAGCCAGGCAGAGCTCGCGGTCGGAGGTCATGCTGTTGGCCGTGAGCGCGACGATGGGCGCGGAATAGCCGGCCGCGCGCAGCCGCCGCGTGGCCTCCGGGCCGTCGAGCTCCGGCATCTGCATGTCCATCAGGATCAGGTCGAAGGGGCTGCCGGCGCGCAGGGCCGCCAGGGCGAGGTCGTGGGCCTGCCGGCCGTCCGAGGCGAGGACCACCTCGGCGCCCGCCCGCCGCAGCAGGTGGCCGATGAGGAGCTGGCTGTCGCGCGTGTCCTCCGCGAGCAGGACGCGGCCGCGGAGCGCCGGCGTCGCGGTGCCGGCCGGGGGCGCGTCGTCCGGGGCGGCGCCGGCGGCGGGTGCCCCTCGCGCAACCCGGGCGGCGGCCGTCGGCGCGCCGGGCCCCTCGCCCGCCGTCGACCGCGTCGCGGCCGCGACCTGCGCGGGGCTCATGCGCGGGATGCCGTCGAGCGGACCGGTGTCCACGCGCAGCGTGAAGCGCGAGCCCGCGCCGGGCCTGGTCTCCAGCAGGACGTCGCCGCCGAGCATCCGGGCCAGCCGGCGCGAGATGGCGAGACCCAGGCCCGTGCCGCCGTAGCGGCGGGTCGTCGACGTGTCGCTCTGCGTGAAGGGCTGGAAGAGCTGGGCCGCCTGCTCCGCGCCGATGCCGATGCCGGTGTCCTCCACGACGAGGTGGAGCTGCGGCGGCTCGCCGGGCGCGGCGAGGTTCCGCTCCGGCAGGCTCGCCAGCAGGCTCACGTGTCCCTGCGCGGTGAACTTGATCGCGTTGCCGACCAGGTTCATGAGGATCTGGCGCAGGCGCGTGGGATCGCTGCGGATCGTGGCGGGGAGCGGAGTGGCCGCGGCGATGCGGAAGGCGAGACCCTTGTCCCGCGCGCGCGGCGCGAGCAGCGCCGCGACGTCCTGCATCACGACGAGCGGCGAGCACCACGTCTCCTCGAGCAGCATCTTGCCGGCCTCGATCTTGGACAGGTCGAGGATGTCGTTGATCACCGAGATCAGGTGGTCGCCGTTGCGGCGGATGATCCGCGCGTGGCTGCCGATCTCCTCGCGCGTGAGCTGGCCGTCACCGAGCAGGTCCGCGAAGCCGAGGATGGCGGTCAGCGGCGTGCGGATCTCGTGGCTCATGTTCGCGAGGAAGTCCGACTTGGCGCGCGTCGCGCCCTGCGCCTCCAGCGTGGCCTTCTCGAGCTGACGCGTGCGCTCCTCCACCAGCCGCTCGAGGTCGCCGGCGTGCAGCCGGGCCAGCGCGAGCATCACGCGCTTCTCGGTGAGCGCGAGGGCGAGCTGGCGGACCTCGACCGCGTCGAAGGGCTTCTTCAGGATCAGCAGCCTGTCCGTCACGCCGAGGCGTTCGCGGATCTGCTCGAGCGAGTGGTCGCTATAGGCGGTGCAGAGGACGACCTGCAGGTCCGCGTCGAGCTGCCACAGGCGGCCGATCGTCTCGAGCCCGTCGATGCCGGGCGGCATGCGCATGTCCACGAAGGCGAGCTGGTAGGGCTCGTCGCGCCCGATCGCGGCGCGCGCGAGCGCGAGGCCGGCCTCGCCCTGGTCCGCCGTGTCGAGCTCGTACTCCTCGGAGCACGCCGCGCAGGGCGCGGGCTGGTCTCCGAACAGGCCGCTGCGCGCCGCGGAGAGCTGCTCGCGCGCCGCGGTCTTCGGCGGCTGGAGGATCTTGCGGTAGTCCGCGAGGATCGACGGATGGTCGTCGATCAGCAGGATGCGCCGGCGGGTCTGGTCGCAGTCCATGCTCAGGCCGCCTGGCGCGCGAGGCGCAGCGGGAACTCCAGCACGAAGCGGGCGCCGGCGCCCTGTCCGTCGCTGTACGCGGTGAGCGTGCCGCCGAGCTCGGCGGCGGCGCGGGCCGATGAGGGCAGGCCGATCCCGTGCCCGCCGGGGCGCGTGGTGAAGCCCTCGAGGAAGAGCTGCGGCATGTGCTCGGGCTCGATGCCGGGGCCGTTGTCGCTCACCGAGATGCGCACGCGGTCGCCGGCGGGGCGCTCCACGGTGATCCGGATGCAGGGGTCGGGTCCGGCTGCTTCGTGCAGCGCCTGGCGCGCGTTGGTGACCAGGTTGACCACGATCTCCAGCAGCCGGTGGCGGGCCAGGAGCAGCGGCGGCAGCGGCTGCAGCGTGCGGACGAAGCGCACCGGCGTGGCGCCCGGGAGATCGGGCGACAGCTTCAGCGCGGCCTCGATCTCCTGGCCCAGGTCGACGGGCTCGGGCTCGGCGTACGCCTGCACCGCCGCCTGCTGGCTGTCCACGAGCGCGCGGATGTGCTCCACGCAGCCCGCGATCACGGCCAGCTCTCCGAGCATGCGCTCGCGCTCCTCGACGAGGCTGCGCGAGAAGGCCGTCAGGTACGCGGGCAGGTGCTGGCCGCGCGGGTCCTCCGCGATGAAGAGCGCGAGATCGCCTTCGTGCGCCGCGAGCGTCGCGGCGAGGCGCCCGGCGTCGGTCAGCGCGCCGGCGCTCACCTGCACCTGCAGCGCGCCGGTGGACACGTTGACGCTGTTCAGCACGTTGCCCACGCTGTGCAGCACGGAGATCGCGACCTCGGCCCGGCCGTCGCTGCGCGCGCGGCGCAGCAGCGCCTCGCGCGTCTGCGACAGCTTGACGACCATCCCGTCGAACGCGTTCGCCAGCAGGCCGAACTCGTCGCGGCGCGTGCTGTTCATGCGCTGGGCGAGGTCCCCGCTGGTGCCCACGGCGAGCACGTGCGCGGAGAGCGCCCCGAGCGGCCGCACGATCGTGCGGCGCAGGAGGACGAAGAGCACGCCGAGCAGCAGCAGCGCCGCGGCCAGCGTGGAGCCCAGCACGAACTCCATGGCGTGCCGGCCGCGCGCCATCACGGCGCGGGGCAGGTCCGCGCGCACCAGCAGCGCGGGCTTGCCGCGCAGGTCGGGGAGCGTGGTGTAGGCCTGGAGCAGCGCGTCATCGCGCGGCGCCAGCAGCTCGCGCCCGCCGGCGAGCAGGGAATGGAGCGCCGTCTCGTCCGCGCGGTCCAGCGTCGAGGCGCCGAGCTGGAACATCTGCAGGCGCAGGCGGGTCTGCTCGCACAGCCGCTGCACGTGATCGGGCGTGAGCAGCAGGCCCATGATCAGCCAGCCATGGCTGGGCTGCTGCTTGAGGCTGTCCACGATGGGCCTGCTGGCGACGAGCATCAGCCCCGCGTCGGTCGAGACCAGCCCTGTCACGCCGCGCTCGGGATCCCTGTTCGCGAGGAGCGGGTGGTCGGCGGCCCACGCCTGCGCCTGAAAGCCGCGCAGCGGGCGCTGCGCGAACGCCTGCGTCGGGTCGCGGAAGATGCTGCACGGCACCTGCCCGTCCAGCGACTGCACGCGCACCAGGTCGAAGTTGCGGTTCTGGAAGGCGCTGATGTCGAGGTTGGCGAGCGTGTACTTCTCGTCGTGGTCCAGCGCGTAGTTCCAGGTGTCGTCCCACGCCGCCCAGTCGTGGCAGGTCGCGTCCAGCGTGGAGATGTCCTTCTCCAGCGCCTGGGTGGCGCGCGCGAGATGCCGCACGGCCTCGTCGGACTCCAGCGCCTCGAAGCTGGGGAGCAGCGTCGTCCTCTGGATGGCGTACACGCAGGCGCCGTAGAGCGCCACCACGCTCAGCAGGCTGAGCAGGATGGTTGACCGGATCGACATGACGGAAGCGGCAGCTCCAGGGGCTGTCTCCATCGACCGACGGCCGAGTGCGCTTGACTCCGAAGTCAGGAGAGCCGGCGGCTCACTTGCTCACTCCGGCGCGGCGGGGGCGGGCACCGAGACGGACAGGGTCGCCAGCCCGGTCGCCTGCGGCACGAGCAGCGAGAAGCTCGCTGGCCGGTCGGTGTGCCGGCGGGTCGGGGCCGCATCCGGCCGGGCGATGGCGCGGCGCTCGAAGAGCAGCGCACCGTGCGCGTCGAGCCCCTGCACGAGCACGGTGCGCCGTGCGGCGAAGGGCGGGAAGTGCGCGCTGAAGCGGCCCGCGAGCACCGGTCCCTCAGGGCCCTCGTGCGTCCCGAGCGCGAGCCAGCGCGCGCCCTGCCCGGCGGACGACTCGAGCAGCGGCTCGTGCTGCGCCCCGGCAGGCACGAGCTGCGCCGCGGGCGCCTGCGGCGGGGCGAGCGCGCACGCTCCGAGGCCGAAGGACAGCAGCGCGCCGCGCAGCACGGCGCGGGCGCGGCGGACGGCTCGCGCCTCGACGGAGGCGGGTGCAAGCGCCGGCAGCGGTCGCGTGGTGCTCACGGGTGGCGCCTCGGGAGGTGGCCCCGCAGGTCGCGGGGCGGTCGGGGAAGAAGCCTATCCCGGCGAACGGGCGCGTGCCGGCGCGCAGATGCGCTCAAGACGCCCCCCGGGCCCGGGCCGAAGGCGGGTGCATGCCACGGCTCCCTTCTGTCCGGTTCCTCGCCCTCGCGGCCTGCGCCCTGCTGGCCCCGCGACCTGCGGCCGCTCCGCAGCAGGAGACGGAATCGGTCGGTGCGGTCGCAGGCAGCGAGGAGGGCGCCGGAGGATGGGCGGCCCTGCGCGAGGATCTGGCGGCGCAGGGCGTGACGTTCGAGGGCACGTTCACCGTGGACGTGTCGGGAGTCCTCGGCGGCGGCGTGCGCCAGCGCAGCACGACGCAGGGCCTGCTCGATCTCGGTGCGGGCTTCGACCTCGATCCGCTGCTCGACTGGAAGGGCGGCACCGCGTGGGTCGAGGTCTGGACCCGATGGGGCCGCTTGCTGAACGCGGACGTCGGCGACGCGCAGGGCAGCTCGAACATCGATGCGCCCAGCCAGTCCCAGGTCGCGCAGCTGTGGTTCGAGCAGTGGCTCGTTCCCGACAGGCTGCGCGTGAAGCTCGGGCGCGTGGAGCTCTTCGACGAGTTCGCCGTCGTGAACGGCGCCGGCGAGTTCCTGAACAACGGCGTGACCTACACGCCCTCGTTCCTCAGCGTGCCCAGCTATCCGCAGACCGCGTGGAGCGTCGGGCTCTACGCGCTGCCGACCGCGCAGAGCTGGCTCTCGCTGGCCGTGTTCGACGGCTCGGCGCAGGACGGCGTCACGACGGGCAACCACGGCGCCGGCACGTTCGTCGGCGAGGCGGGCGGCGACCAGGCCATCGCCGAAGCCGGCTGCCAGTGGCCGGCTGCCGACGGCCGGCTCCCCGGCCGGCTCGGCGTCGGCCTCTGGCACCACGGCGCCCGCTTCGACCGGTTCGCGGGCGGCACGCAGTCCGGCGCCAGCGGCGGCTACGCGCTGCTCGAGCAGGCGCTCTGGCGCGAACAGCCCGGCGTCGCGGACGACGTGCAGGGCGTGGACGCCTTCGTGCAGGGCGGCTCCACGGACGGCGACGTCGCCGACATCCAGCGCCACGCCGCGGCGGGGCTCACGTGGACCGGGATGCTGCCGGAGCACGACGCGGACATCGCGGGCCTCGGCGCGACCATGGTCTCCTTCACCGCCGCGCCCGGCGCCGGCTACACCGCGGACCACGAGCTCGCGCTCGAGGCCTTCTACATGCTGCAGCTCGGCGAAGGCCTGTCGATCAAGCCGGACCTGCAGTGGATCGGCGACCCCGGCGGCGACGGCAGCGCCGCCGACGCGTGGGTGGCCACGCTGCGCTTCACCCTGGCTTGGTGAGCCCGGCGCTCCCGGCCGTCAGGACGCGGGCGGGATGGCTGCGTGCGCGCGCAGCGCGACGTCGCAGAGCTGCGCCATGACGCGCGCGCGCTCCAGCGGGTCCAGGCCCTGCACGCCGCGCAGGTCGCGCACTTCGCTCTCGATGAGGTCCATGATCCCGCGCGGCAGGCCCGGCTTCAGCACGTAGCTGCCGCGCGCGCCGGGCCGCAGCAGGCGGTGGTTGCCGTTGGGCAGCGGCAGGAGCTCCAGCGCCGTGCCGTTCACGCGGTGCGGCACGGTGCGGTTCGTGCGCAGGTCCACGACCTCCTTGAGCCGGTACTCGCCGAGCAGCGCGTTGCTGTAGATGGGCGTGTAGTACAGGCAGTCCTCGAAGTAGTAGTGCGTGACCTGCGACTTGCGCGTCGTGCCGGGGCGCGTGATGGGACAGCCGCCGTGCAGCAGGTTGCTGGCCCAGATGAGCGCCGTGCCCTTCTTGATCACCAGGCGCTTGCGCTCCAGCGCGCGCGCGCGGATGACGGAGCGCACGTAGTCCTCGAAGAAGGCGTAGTTGGGTCCGAGTTCCTCCTGGTTGTCGCCCGCCCACAGCCCGAGCTGCTCGAGGCGCATCTCGGGCAGCAGATGGCTGCCCGGGTAGTAGTGCAGCGGGCCGTTGTGCTCGGTGACGTCCTCCAGCGCGACCCACACGCCGCACATGAAGCCGGAGGGCGCGCACGAGAAGTGGATCGCGTCGCTGTGCGTCGGCTGCTGCGTGCCGGGCAGGAAGTTCAGCGTCTGGAAGGGGATCGGCTCGCGGCCGTAGAGGTACTTCAGCAGCCCGAGCAGCCGCGGATCCGCGGCCAGCGTGCGCACGGGCTCGTGCACCCACCAGGCGTCCTGGCGCCGGTTGGGGTCCAGCTTCAGGAGCCTGGAGACCTCCGGCGTCGCGTCGAACTGCGTGGCCGGGTCGAAGAGCCAGTCGTAGCGCGAGAGCACCGCGTCGATCAGCTCGCGCGGAAAGAAGTTCTCCAGGATGACGAAGCCGTCGCGCCGGAAGGCGCGCGCCTGCGCCTTGATCGCGTCGGTCATCCGGCTCGAGGCGAGCATGCTCTCGAAGAGCGGCGACTCGACCCAGGGCATCTGCAGCGCGCGCGGGTCGGAGAGCAGGCGCGCGATCGTCTCGTCGCTGGCGGGGCCGTCGGGCCGCGGCGCCGCGCCCATCGCGGCGCGCGGCGCGCCGGTCGGCGGGACGCCCGGAGACGGGGCGCGCGGCGCACCGTTTCCGGAGGCGGCCGCATCACGAAGGGCAGCGAGCTCGTCTGTGTCCATGGAGGGCTCCCGATGGCGCGCCGCAGTCTAACAGTGCTTCGTTTCGCGGGCCGACGGGCCCGGAGTCGCTCAGAGCGTGACGCCGAACAGCCCCTTGAGCGCCAGGCCCGCGACGATCGACAGCACGAAGAAGGCCGCGAGGATGCCGCCCTCGCCGCCGGGCATCCACCCGAGGTCCCGGTCGGGGTACTGCCAGCGGATCGTGTCCACGGGGGAGTCCTTCGGCAGGCCTTCCTCGCCGGGATAGAGGAAGCCCTCCCAGCTCTTGGTCCGCATGACCGGCACGCGGCGCGGCTCGCCGCCGACCGCGATGCGCTTGGTCACCGTCGCGTCGCCGACGTGCACGGCGACCTCCTGGTCGCCCTCCGCCAGGGTGCGCAGGCGCCACGCGATCTGCCCCTGGGCCGTGCGCACCGGCGGCGCGTCGAGCGCGAGGCCCGGCGGCAGCTCCAGCGTCACGGCCGTGGCGGGCACGCCGGCGTGCCCGCTGTCGAGCGTCACCTCGAGGATCTGCACCTTGCCCACCGGCACCGGCGCGAAGGCGTAGGTCGCCTCGAGCTGGAACAGGATGGTCATCATCGGCACGAACATGACCACCATGGGCAGCATGTTGTGGCCGACGTACAGCGCGTTCTTGGCCAGGATCTTGGCCGTCGCGGTGACCACGCCGAGGATGTCCTCGTTGTAGAGGCGGATCTCGAGCAGGTGGACCTTGATGTCGTTCTTCGCCCGCGCGATGCCCTTCTGGTTGCTCGCGTGCTTGTAGACGATCAGCGCGACGATGCCGCCGAGCACGGACCACAGGATGATGTCCACCCACGCCGACCACGGCCGCTGCACGCCGAAGGGCGCGAGCAGCACGCGGAAGATCGCGGAGGTGACGGCGTTGAAGGTGTTCATGCTCGTGGGCGGGCGCGGCTCAGCTGATGTACCCGAGGCCGCGCAGCTTGTTCTTGATGTCCTCGTCGCTCTCCGCGTCCTCGAACTGCTGCAGCTCCTTCTCGAGGATGTGCGTGATGAACTCCTCGACGGTGGCGTAGCCCGCCGTGTCGGAGACCTTCTTCAGGCGCGCGATGAGATCCTTGTCGAGCTTCACTTTGCCGCCGCCGAACATCGGGTTGTCTCCAGACGGGATGTGATGGGCGAGGCGCGGAGCCCCGTGCGGGCGCCCGTCCTCGCGGGACGAAGGGACTAGCGATCGAGGATGGAACGGCCCACCATGCCCTCGCCCTTCGGCAGGCCGAAGTGCTGCATGAGCGTGACCGTGAGGTCGGGCAGCGCGTGGCCCGCGCCGGGAAGCTTGCGGTTCACCAGCAGGATACCGGGCACGACTTCGGGCGCCATGAGGTGGCTGCCCGACCAGGGCTCGTCGTTGTCCTGCAGCTCCGTCGCGGTGAGGTGGCCGAGCGTGGAGGCATCCGAGCAGTCGTAGCCGGCGTTGTAGCCGACGATCAGGTCGGGGGCCTCGGCGCGCCGCGCGGCCGCGTAGATGTCGCGGCTGCGGTCCACGCGCAGGACCGGCCGGGCGCCGTCCTTGTCGTCGCGCCAGGCCAGCAGCTCGGCCGTGAGCTTCGCCACGAGCGCGTCGGCGTCCGCAGGCTCCACGCAGCCGCGCGCCTCGCGGCCCTTCAGGTTCAGGTACAGGCCGTTGAACCCGAGGCCGTACACGGTCGTGCGCGCCCAGTCGATGTCGCCCGCGTCGATGTCGGGCCGCCCGTCCGCGCCGTCCGGAGACGGGATGAGCGCCGGGCCGTCCGGGTGGCTGCGTTTCTCCTTCACGAAGAGGTAGCCGTGGTCGGCCAGCCAGGTGTTCATGTGCACCTGCCGCGTGTAGGCCGCGAAGCCGTGGTCGGACATGACCATGAGCAGCGTGCCCTCGGGCAGCGTCCGGCGCACGTCGCCGAGCATCCGGTCGCAGTTCCGGTAGTGGCTCTCGATGTCCAGCGCGTGCCTGGTCGCGGTCTCCTCGCGCCACGCGGGATGGTGCGGCGCGCCCGGGTTCTTCGGATCGCCGTGGCGCCACTCCATGTGGCACTGCAGGTCGATGTCGGAGAGGTACATGAAGGTGCACTGGCCCGGGTGGAAGCGCGCCAGCGCGGCCGCCAGCATGCGCTCGCCGTCGGCGTGCACGAGCGCGATCTGCTTCTCGTAGTCGTCGTCGTCGAAGAGCCCGTCCTTGAGGGCGTTGATCTCCTCCGGGAAGCCCTGGGTCCAGTAGGGGCCCAGCTCGTCGGCCAGCGCCTCGGCGGCTCCGTCGGGCGTCGCGATGGGCTGCGCGGGCGATGCCGGATCGATGTTCACCGGCGAGGCGTACAGCCGGAAGCCGGGGCGCACCTGCTTGGCGTAGAAGCGCACGATGCCGTGCATCGGCATCACGCCCATCGGCAGCGCATCGAAGCTCACGTGCATCCAGTCCGTGAACTCGCCCTCGCGGACGACGGCCTCGTCGGTGCCGAACTTGATCCACAGCACGGGCTGCTCGGGATCCACGTGCACGTCGAAGTTCGCGACGAGGAAGTCGTTGGAGCCGGGGAGCTGGCCCGGCTCCAGGTGGAAGATGTCCGGCGGACCGCGCAGCTTGGTGTGCACCGTGTCCGGCTTCCCGTCGAGATCCTCGTCCTCGACGGTCACGATCTCGAGGTCGGCCTTGTGGTCCTTCGCCACGGTGAAGGCGTCGTCCGTGTACCAGGTGTACTTGCCGAACTCGCCGCGCATGTCCACCGTGCCCATGCCCGAGAGCGTGACGGCCGCGCTGTCGGGCACGGGGTAGTTGCCGGGGATGCGGTAGACCTGCGTCGGCACGCCCGCGGCCTCCAGGTAGTCCCAGAAGGGCTTGCCGCTGCGGTTGTTCCCCACCGTCTCGCCGCCGAGCGGCAACACGTAGCCGAACAGGTGCACGGCGCCCGGCAGCTCGCCGCTCGGCGGCGGCGTCGCGGACGCGAGCGGCCGGTACGTCGCCGGATCGCGGTGCACGAAGTCGAAGATGCCGTGGCCGCCCGGGTCCATGCCCGTGGCGAAGGAGGACCACGCGACGGGGCTCTGCGGCGGGTTCACCGTGCCGAGCGGCTGGAAGCTGCCCTCCGCCGCGAGGCGCTTGAACTCGGGCATCTTGCCCTCGTCCATGAGGCGCTGGAGGATCACCGGGTCCATGCCGTCGATGCCGAGCACGAAGGCGCCGGGCTTCGGCTCGGCGACGGGGCCGTCCGCGCGCGCCGGCGAGGCCGCGAGGAGCGTCGCGACGCACGCGGTGCCGGCGGCGAGCGCGGCGCGCGCCGCACGCCGCGAACTCGGGAGCGGGGCGATCGAGCGGGTCATCATCGCTCCCGGTCGCGCAGCGGGGCGCGCGTGCCGGCGGCCAGCGGCGGCACGGCGCTCGCGACGGTGGGGCCCGCGTCGGGCGCGACGGGTGCGACGGGCGCGGCGCCCGGCGCCGGCGCGACACCGGGAGCCGGAGTGGTCTCGGGCTCCGGGAAGATGCGCGCGCCCGGCGCGGAGCCGGACTGCGACAGCGTGTGCGGATCGAGCGGGCCGCGGCGCGCCGAGCCGTCGCCCTGCGCCGCGAACACGGCGCGGCCCTGCATGTACGCCGGCGCCTCCTGCCCGAAGAGCGCGAGCACGGACGGCGCGAGGTCCAGGATGTTGGGCGTGTCGGTGTCGATGGGGAGGTTGCTGAAGAACACGCCGGGCACGATGCGCGGGTCCACGCAGTGGTCGCCGCTCCAGCTCTTGCAGTTGTCGGTGAAGGTCTCCTTGGGCACCGCGCCCGTCGCGCAGTCCCAGGAGTTCCGGTAGCCGCCGTCGTACCCGACGATGAGGTCCGGCGCGTCGAGACGGTACGGGCCGTCGAAGAAGTCCGCGGCCGCGAACACGTCGAGGATCGCGCGCTTGCCGGTCTGCGGGTCCACCAGCGCCTTCAGCTTCGCGATGAGCTCGCGCTTCAGCGCGTCGTACTCGGCGCCCTCGGTGACGATGCCGCTCGCCTCGCGGCCCTTGCGGTTGATGAACATGCCGGTGAGGCCGAGGCTGAAGGCCTTCGTGCGGCTCCAGTCCACCGCCTCGAACCAGTCGCCGCTGGTCTCCTTGCCCGGCTTGAGGAACAGGTAGCCGTTGTCCTTCAGCCAGGCATTGAGGTTCACGCCGCGGCGGAAGTTCGTGAAGCCGTGGTCGGACATCACGATGAAGCACGTGTCGGGGTCCTCGACCACGTCGTTCCAGATGCGGCCGAGCAGGTCGTCCATGCGGCGGTACACGGCCGCGATGGTGTCCTTGTGCAGCTCGACGTCCTTGCCCGCGTTGGCGGGGTGCGTCGGGTCGAGGTAGCGGTAGAACATGTGCTGCACGCGGTCGGTCGTGTCGAAGACCGTGGTGACGAAGCCCTTCTTCGTCTTGCTCAGCGCGTCCATGAACATGCGCTCGCGCTCGTCCGCGATGATCAGGCACTGGTCGTAGAAGGCCTGCTCGTCGATGACGCGCTCGTTGAGCGCCCAGGTGTCCTCCGCGAGCCCGAGCGTCGCGAACGGGCCGAGCTTCTTCGCGAGGTAGATCGAGTACACGGACGGATGGCTGATCGGCATCGCCGGGTTCTCCGGGTCGATGTGGATCGGCGTCATGTACAGGCTCACGTCGGGCGCCAGCGCGGTCACGTAGAAGCGCGCGATGCCGCTCACCTTGATGCCCAGGCCGGCCTTGAAGGTGAGCACGATCCACGGCGAGTACTCGCGCAGCTTCAGGTGGAAGGGCTCGCAGCCCTCGATCTCCAGGCGCACGCCGCGCTTGTCGGCGTCCTCGATGAGCGTGAAGGGGATCGTCATCGACGGGTCGCCCTTCACCATGCTGTTGACGGGCCCCAGGATGCGCGAACGGATGACGCCCTGCTTGTTGCGCCGCAGGACGGTCTGCTCGCCGCCCGTGAACGCCGCGTGCCCCTCGTGCTGCGCGGTGCTGAAGAAGCCGAAGGTCCCCTGGCTGCCGCGCAGGTCCGGCACGCACATGCCCGAGAGCAGCAGCCCGTTGAACTTCACCGGCGGGAAGGTGATGGGCACGCGCTGGATGATCGAGAAGATGTGCTTCTCGCCCAGCAGCTTCCAGAAGGCCTGGCTCTTCTGGAGCAGCTTGATGCGCGGCTTCTCCAGCGGAATCATGTACTTCCCGATGTTGAGCACCTTCTTGGCGTTGCCGATGTCCGTGGACGACAGCATCGGCATGTAGGTGCACGGGTCGCGCGTGAGGAAGTCGTAGATGTCGTGGCGCGAGGGATCCACGCCCGTCGTGAACGAGGACCACGCCACCGGCGACATCGACGGGTAGCTCGTCGCCAGCGGGCGGAACACGCCCTTGTCCGCGAGCTTCTGGAAGTTGGGCAGCTTCCCCTCGCGCATCAGCCGCGTGGCGATGCCGGGATCCATGCCGTCCAGCCCGAGGATCACGACGCGCTTCACGCGCGCGTGCTTGAACGGGTTGCCCACGCGCACCAGCCGCCACACCAGCCGGATCGGCCAGATCAGGATCGTGCCGAAGGCGATGACGAAGGTGATGAGCAGCGTGAACGCGGACGCGCCGAACGCGAAGCCCGCGCCCGGCCCGATGTACGCGTGCGCCTGCCCGCCGCCGAAGAACACCCAGACGGCGACGAGCGCCGCGATGCGCAGCAGCGCCGGACCGGGGATCCTCTGTCTTCTGTTCACGGCGTGCGCCAGGGGACGGGGACGGGTCAGTCGATGAAGTGCAGCGCCTTCAGCTTCTCGCGGATCCCGGCCTCCTCGGCCTCCGGGATGTCCTCGCCCGGCGCGGCCGGCACGAGGCCCTTGAGCTCGAGGTAGCGCACGATCTTGTCGGTGGACTCCTCGATGGACTCCTTGCCGGAGTCGACCGCGATCTCGGCGTGCTCGGGCGCCTCGTACGGGTCGTCCACGCCGGTGAAGCCCTTGATCTCGCCGGCGCGGGCCTTCTTGTACAGGCCCTTCACGTCGCGCGCCTCGAGCTCGTCGAGCGTGGCGTGCGTGTAGACCTCCACGAAGGAGCCGTGCAGCGCGCGGACCTCGTCGCGCACCGCCTTGTAGGGCGAGATGGCCGCCGCGATGCACACCGTGTTGTTGCGCGCCAGCAGCCCGGCCACGAAGCCGATGCGGCGGATGTTCGTGTCGCGGTCTTCCTTGGAGAAGCCCAGGCCCTTGGACAGGTTGGTGCGCACGACATCCCCGTCGAGCAGCTCCACGTTCATGCCGCGCGCGAGCAGGATGCGCTGCACGCGCTTGGCGAGCGTGGTCTTGCCAGCGCCCGAGAGACCTGTGAACCAGAGAGTGAAACCCGTGTTGGCCATGGTGAGTCCGGGGGAAGGTAGGGGATGCAGGACGCGATCGGAAGGGAAACGTTTGGGTGGGACGTCCGCCAGGCGAGGCGGGGAGGGGCGGGCGCGCCCCGTGCGCCGTGCGGCGCGCTAGCGGATCTTGGCCTCGAGGAAGGGCACCTCGAAGACCTTCTCGTGCATGATCGGCCCGTGACCGAAGTAGCCCTTCTCGCCGAAGAGCTCGCCGTGGTCGGCCGTCACCGTGATGAAGGTGTTCTTCGGCACGATGTCGTAGAGCTTGGGGAACACGACGCGGTCCAGGTACTTGACCGTGTTGATCTGGCGCTGGCGCAGTTCGTCCAGCTTCTCCTGGTTGAAGAACAGCGGCGCGTTGTCGTCCTTGATGAGCTTGCCGCCGACCACCTGGCTGTCCAGGTGCTTGAAGACGCCGTGGATGCCGGAGATGCGCGGCCAGTCCTTGGGGTCCTCGTCGGGCAGCGCGAACGGGTAGTGCGTCTCGCCCACGTTGAGCATGTAGAAGGTGGGGCGCTCGTCGCTGAACTTCAGCGTGTCGAGCATCTTCAGCATGTCGTTGTGCTTGTCCATCAGCTGGAAGGTGTCGAACGCGCGGTTCACGCCGGTCTTGTTGTTCAGCACCGGCAGCGAGACGCGCGCGCCCGTGAGGTAGCCCATCTCGTTGCGCAGGAACTCCGGCATCCACAGCGACGGCACGAGCTTCCCGAACTCCATGCCCTCGGTGCCGAAGCGCGTGTTGTAGTTGAGGAAGTCCTCCTTGTAGTACTCGGAGGCGAACACGTTCTCCGGGCTGTGGTGCGGCAGCAGCCCCATGAGCAGGTTGTAGTGCGAGGGCCCGGTCCAGCTCGCGTAGCTCCAGCGCCGCTCCACCTTGCCGCCCGAGAGCTTCGTGATGTTGGTGGGCTCGGCCGCCATGAACGAGTCGTAGCGGCAGCTGTCCAGCGTGATCACGATGTAGTTGTTGCTGCCCTTGGGCGCGGGCCGCGACGCGATGCTCCCGGGGACGGGCCGCGGCGCCGGCCTGCCGCCCGCACCCCCCGGCCCGGCGGCCGGCGCGGGAGCGGGCTTGCCGCCGAACAGCTTGTCGATCAGTCCCATCGCGGAGCGCTCCTGTTCAGGCCGGGGTCGCGGCCGATGCGGACAGCGCGGCGATGAGGATGTCCGCGACCTCGGGCCGCGTGAACTCCACGGGCGGCCGCGTGCCGCTGCGGAGCATCTCGCGCACCTTCGTGCCGGAGAGCATCACCATGTCCTCGGGCAGCGTCGCGGCCGAGGTCTTGTTGGTGGCCATCGCGCCGGCCTTCCGGTCCCAGAAGGCGTTCTCGAACATCAGCGGCGTGATGCCGATCTCCGCCGGCGCGAAGCTGCGGATGAAGTGCTGCGCGTCGAAGCTGCCGTAGAAGCTGCCGACGCCCGCGTGGTCGCGGCCGACGATGAAGTGCGTGAAGCCGTAGTTCTTGCGCATGAGCGCGTGGAACACGGCCTCGCGCGGCCCGGCGTAGCGCATCGCCTGCGGGTACACCGCGAGCGCGACGCGGTCCTTCGGGTAGTACTTCGCGAGCAGCGCCTTGTAGCAGTCCATGCGCACGCGCGCCGGCACGTCGTCGCTCTTGGTCTCGCCGACGAGCGGGTGGATCACCAGGCCGTCCACGCCCTCGAGCGACGACGTGGTCAGGTACTCGTGCGCGCGGTGCACAGGGTTCCTGGTCTGGAACGCGACGATGGTCTTCCAGCCCTTGGCCTTGAAGAGCACGCGCATCTCGCGCGGCGAGAGGCGGAACTCGTTGGCGAAGTCGTACTTCGGCAGGTCCAGCACCCACACCGGGCCGGCCAGGTACTCGCTGCCGATGGAGTCGAGATACTGCACGCCGGGGTGGCTCTTGTCGGTGGTCCCGAGGCAGCCCAGCGCCTCCTCCGCCTTGTCGAAGGCGTAGCGCTCCGTCAGCGTCATGATGCCGAGCAGGTGGCCCTGCTCGTCCTCGAGCGCGATGTCGCTGCCGATCGCGTAGCGCGCATCGCCCTTGGCGGAGAGCGTGACGGGCAGCGGCCACACGGTGCCGTTGGCGAGCCGGCTCGTGGCCGCGACCGAGCGCAGGTCCTCCTTGCCCATGAAGCCCTCGAGCGGGCTCATCGCGCCCGTGCCGAGCATCTCGAGGTCGGACGTCTCGCGCGCGTTGAGCTTGAGGCGCGGCGCCTTGCGGGCCGCGGCGAGCAGCGTCTCGCGCTGGGCGCCGGAGGCGATGCGGTTGATCAGGCGTCCACCATGGGCTGCGATCATCGGGAAGGTTCTCCTACAGGTATCCGAGGTTCTGGAGTTTGCGGCGGATCTCGGCGATGTCCTCCTTGGAGAAGGCATTCGTCGTTCCGTCCTGGTTGGGAGCGGTGGTCTTCTGCAGCGCGCTGTCGCCCACGAGGTCGCGCAGCACGAACACGATGAAGTCCGTCGGCGACGAGAAGCCCGACTCCGCGATCACCTGCTGGATCCGCTCGTAGAGCGGTCGCGGGATCTTGACGGTGACCTTGGGCTCGCGCATGGGGACGGTGGGCGCCGGCGGGAGAGAGGAGAGGCGCCGCGCAGGCGTCGCCGGGATGCGGGGAGAGGAGCGGGGCGGAGAGCGGACGGGGCGGGAGGGGCCCCCGCGGGGCGTGATCAGCGCGCGAAAACAGCCGTCTCGCGGCCCGATCGCACTCCATTCACACTCCAAAAGGAGTGCCGACTATACCCGCCTGCTCCGAGCGCGCAAGTCTGCCAAGTGGATGCAGCGGCCGCTTTCCGAGTCTGTCCCCGGGCCGCGATCCCACCGCGCCCTGAGCGGCAAGGGGCGCCGAGCCTCCGAGGAGCCGCACCAGGCCCGGTGATCCGAGCGTCGCCGCGAAACCGCGCCGGACAGACCGGAGCGTCGCCGCGAAGCCGCGCCGCGCCGCGCCGCGCCGCGCCGCGCCGGCCGGGGACGTGCGCCGCCGCGGAACGCAATGATCTCCCATCGCGGCGCGCGCACCGTATTCTCTGGCCCAACCCTCCCGCGGAGCGAATCCCGATGAACCTTGCACCGGCCCTCGCCGCCGTCCTGCTCGTCCTGACGACCTCCTGCGGCGACACGCCCCAGCAGAAGGTGGACGCCGCGCAGGCCTCGCTCAACGCGGGAGACTTCGCCGCGGCGCGGACCACGGCCGAGGAGGCGCTGTCCACCGAGGCGGTGAAGGCCGACGCGCAGCTCACGTGGCGTCTCGAGAAGCTGCGCCTCGATGCGCTCGCCGCGAGCCGGCAGGCGCCCGAGATCCTCGCCACGCTCAAGCGCCTGCAGCCCACCTTCGGCACGAAGCTCGACGTGCCGCTCTACACGACGCTCGCCGGCAAGCTCAGCCAGGCGCGCGAGCACCTCGGCGCGATCGACGTCGTGCAGGCGGGCATCGAGAAGTTCCCCGAGCAGAAGGCGAACTTCGACGGGATCATCAACATCCTCAAGCTCGCGGCGGAAGAGGCCGGCAAGGCCGGGGACAACGCCGCGCTCGAGAAGTTGAGCCAGCTCGGCTATCTCTCGCGCTGAGAGGCAGTTCGGCCGCCTTCGATCCGGCGCGCAACGCGCGCGGCCCGGGCGCCGCGAATGTCCAGCGCCGGTGAGGCCTTGCCATCGCCGCGGATGCCCAGCGCCCGTCAGGCCCTGCCGCCCGCGAGCGCCAGCCACGCGGCCAGCGCGAGCGCCGCCGCCACCAGCAGCGCCACGAGGATCCGGCGGCGGCGGCGCGTGCGCGCCAGCAAGGCATCGCCCGCTTCCGGCACGAGCGCCTCGCTCTGCAGCTCCACCCACGCGCCCGGCGAGAGCCAGCTCTGCGTGACGAGGAATTCCCCGAGCTGCTGGCTGCCCGTCGCGAGCGCGGCGCGCGCCGCGCGGCCCTGCGTCGTGCCCAGCAGCCGCCCGCGCTGCGCGAGCTCCAGCGCGCGCTCGTCGAGCGCGTGACGCAGCTCGCGCGCCTGCGGCGTCGGCGCGTCGTCGATGAGGAACAGCAGGTCGGCCGCGCCGACGATGATGTGATCGCCGTCGCGCACCGTCTCCGGGCCGGCGACGCGGCGCAGCCCGAGGCGCGTGCCGTTGCGGCTCGCGAGGTCCGTGAGCAGCCAGCGCCCTTGCTGCAGGTCGAGCCGCGCGTGCAGCGCCGAGACGGAGTCGTCCTCGATGCGCACGTCGCAGCTCGCGCCGCGGCCGATCACCGCGCTCGCGCCGCGCAGCACGGCGGTGGTCGCGCGCCCGGCGAGCACGACGACGACACGCGGTCGGCCCGCCGGCGCCGCCGCGCGACGCGAGTCGTCCGCGGCGGGCGCCGTCGCGTCGCTCGGCGCGTGCACTTCAGGTGCGAAGGCGGAGTGCACGACGCCCGCCCGCGGTGCGTGCACGGCGGCATCGATGCCCGACGCGGTGGAAGGCGGAGGCGAGAGCAGCACGGGCGCCGGCGGGGACGCGTCGCTTGCGGCGTCGATCGCCCCGTCGCGAGCCGCGCCGCCGCGTGCGGCCTCGCCTGCGCTGGCCGTCGCGGCGTCTGCGCTCTCGCCCGCGTCGGCTGCACTGCGGTCTGCGCCGGCCCTTGCATCGCCCGCGCCGTCCACGGCCGCGCCGGCCTCGCCGAGCCGCAGGTCCAGCACGGTGCCGCCGAGCAGGATCTGGCTGTCCTCGCGCAGCACGCAGCTCTCGCCCTTGTGCAGCACCGGCCCGCCGGCGATGGCCGAGCCGTTCGTGCTGCCGACGTCCGTGAAGCGCCAGTGCGCGCCGTCGCGCGCCAGCCGCCCGTGGTGCCCCGAGACGCGGTCGTCGTCGAGCACGAGGTCATTGTCCGGCAGCCGGCCGATGGTCAGCGGCTCGTCCAGCGCGCGCGCCGCCAGCACGAGGTGGTCGCGGATGACGCGCAACTCGGCCCGGCGCGGCGCGGGGCTCACGGCCGGACGCTCTCCGGCGCGACACGCGGCCGTGCCCGTGCATCGGCCCCCGCGGAAACTCCTCGTGGCGCGCGCATCGACCGGGGCTCCTGACACGAGGATGTGCGCGCGGCGCCGCGACGGTCGCGCAGCGGGACATCGTCGACGCTAGCCCCGCCGCGCGGGGCGTTCAAGGCGCACGGGACCTCTCGCCGCGCACGCCGAGTCCGCCGCGATTGACCGCCAGGGCGTGCAGTCGCGACGATGGCGCGATGCCCAGCACACCCAGCCGCGCGCTCGAGACCTTTCCCAATCCGCGCCCCGGGCGCGACTACGAGATCCGCTTCGACTGTCCCGAGTTCACCTGCCTCTGCCCGAAGACCGGCCAGCCGGATTTCGCGACCATCCGCATCCGCTACGTGCCCGGCGCGCTGTGCGTGGAGCTGAAGTCGCTGAAGCTCTACCTGTGGTCCTTCCGCACCGAGGGCCACTTCCACGAGGACGTGACCAACCGCATCCTCGACGACCTCGTCGCCGCCGTCGCCCCGCGCCGCATGACCGTGGAGGGCGACTTCCTCGTGCGCGGCGGCATCCACACCGTCGTGGTGGTGGAGCACGTCGCGGGCAAGGGAAGCCGTGCCGCCCGCAGCGCCGCGACCTCGAGCGCCGCCGCCGGCCGCCGCACGGCGCCCAAGCCCGCTCCCGCGCCGAGCCGGAAGCCGCGCTGATTGCCGACCGCCGAGTTCTCCCTCGACGCGTACCGCGACTGGCTGCACAAGGGCCTCGGGCGCGCGGTCCTCGCCACGACGCCTGAGCGCGCGCAGGCGCTCAGGCCAATCCTGCTCGATGCATGCCTGCACAACCGTGCCTACGAGTCGCGGTGTGAACGCAGCCGCGCGCCGTGGATGCTTTCCATGCTGCATCGCACCGAGGACCTCGCGCATTACGCGCGCCAGCTTTGCCTCGGGATGAAGACCGTCGGCGACGACGACGACGGCGCACAGCTTGTCCACCTCGCGGCGCTGCTGGTGCTGCAGGGCTTCGATGAGCTGGCGCCGCTCGTGCGAGAGGCGCTCGCGCTGCATCCCGACAGCTGGTGGTTCGGGCGAAAGGAGCAGGTGCTGATCGACGGACTGGATGGCCTGGTCCGCGTGGCGGAGTACGTTGGCGCGCGTCTGCTCGCTGGCGAACAGGACAGCGAGTCCGAGTGGCTCATCGATGAGCTGTCGCCGACCGTCGGGCGCGACGTCGTGATGGAGCGGCTCGAGACCGAGGCGGAGTCGAGTCCGGCCGTTGCACATTACCTGTTCGAGACAGCGAACGGTCGCGAGCGCGAGGAGGCACGGAAGGCTCGGCATGGCGGCGGCGCCCGCTGGGCGACCCTCGCGGAGGTGGAGGCGTTGCTGCGAGCTGACGGCAAGGAGTGGTACCTCCGGCGGATCGGCAGGCGCATGCCGGACGAGCTGGCGCTCGAGATGTCGGCACGCCTCGCGGCGGAGCGCGACGACGACATGCTGTTCCGCTACCTGATCCTCTTCGGCTCGCGCGTCATTCCGGAATGCCCCGAGCGCGTGTGGGACCTGGCGCGCGGCGCGGCGCCGCGACTTCAGCACGCCGCTCTGGATGCGCTCGAGCTGTCCACCGACCCGCGCAGGGCGAGTCTCGCACGCGAGCTCCTCGCGGCGGATCCCGGCGTGGTCGTGCGTGGTGTGTTGCCTCTGCTCCGGGCCGGCACGCCGGAGGATGCAGCGCTCGTGCTCGACGGCCTTGCGGCCGTATCTGTTCGGGATGCGGATGACCTGCACCGGATCCAGCTCTATCTGGGCAGCCTGGTGAATGAGCGGTCTCCCGTCATGACTGCCGAACTCGCACGCTGGGGTTACGAGCACGGCCCGTGTGGCCTTTGCCGCGTGGAGTTCGTGCGACGCCTGATCGAGCTCGATGCGCTTGATCCCGCGCGACGCGAGGAATGCGCTCGTGACGTGGATGAAGAAGTACGCATGCTCGTCACGAATCCCCCGTTGCCACATGCCGAAGAGGATCGTTGTTGATGACTCCGGAAGACATCGCGCGAGGCGGGTACTCGCTCAGCACGGACCGCGCGCGCATGGACGTGGACGCGATCCACGCGTATCTCACGCGCTCCTACTGGGCGGAGGGCATTCCGCGCGAGCTGGTGGCGCGCTCGATCGACAACTCGCTGTGCTTCGGCGTCTTCGACGGCAGCCGCCAGGTCGGCTTCGCGCGTGTCGTGACGGACCGCGCGACCTTCGCGTACCTGTGCGATGTCTACGTGCTCGAGGAGCAGCGCGGCGCGGGCCTGGGCAAGTGGCTCGTCGAGACCGTGCTCGCGCATCCGGAAGTCCAGGGCCTGCGCCGCTGGATGCTGCTCACGCGCGATGCGCACGGCCTCTACGCGCAGCACGGCTTCACGCCGCTCGGCAAGCCGGAGTCCGTCATGGAGATCGCGCGCCACGGTCTCTACCTGCGCGCCGCGACGTAACGCCGATGTCTCAGCGCCGTCCCGTCCTTCGTGCTTGCACGGAGAGGGTCATGGACGACGACGAATGGCAGAAGATGCAGCGATTGCGCATGCCGCATCTCTGCCGTCTCGCGAGTGCGTGCGAGGACACACCCTACGGCGGGAAGTTCATCGTGCGTGCTAGTCTGCAAGGGCCTGCGAGACGGGCTCCCAGCGTGGTGAGCGTGTGGATCGTGCTTGCCGGCGAGGACTTTCCGCGGTTCGTCACTGCGTATCCGGGAGACTGACCATGGCGATCAACCTGCTCGACGAGGTGGTCCTGAAGCGCGACCTGCCGGAGTCCGGTCTGCGAGCCTGCGATCTGGGGACCGTCGTGATGCTGTATGCGCCCGGCGGGGCGCCCGATGGGGCCGAGGTGGAGTTCGTCACGGTCGCGGGCACGACACGGGCGGTGGTCACCGTCGCGATGCAGGACATCCGGCCCGTGACCGACCGTGACCTGCTGGCCGTGCGCTGCCTCACGCCGCAGGAATGAGGCTCAGCGCGGCTCGAAGCTGAGCGCGGCCAGCAGCAGACCGCCGCTGCGGTCGAGCAGGATGTTCACGGCGCGGCGCGGGACCTTCGCGATCTGGCTGCTGCGCTCGAGGCGGTAGGTCAGCGGCGTGCCGTCGGAGAGCCTGGCCGTGCCGGCGAAACCCTGCAGCGGCGCGGCCTGCTGGCTGAACTCGCAAAGCGCGTCCGCGCCGCGCAGGAGGCGCTCGAAGTCCGCGCGCACGGCCTGCAGATTCGGCTCCGCGATCGAGAGGTGAAGGTCGAGCGCGCGGTAGGGCGGCCACTGGATGGCATCGTCGGCGCCCTCGAGCCACAGCGCCTCGATGCGCGCGTCGCCGGCGAGCGCGGCCGACAGCCTGCGCACGAAGGCCGTCGGCAGGTGATCGGCGCCGCGGTCCGCACGCGGGACGCCCGCATGCGGCGCCGGTGCATCGCGCCGGGCCCGCGGCCGGCCATCCGCATCGGAACCATCGAGCATCTTGGACATGCGCGCGCATGTTAGGAGCCGCGCGGCGCCGCAGGCAAGCGCCGCATGAAGGTCCGCGCGACTCCGGCACGAAGTCCAAGGCGTGCGCCGCGCGAAGCTCGGCGGCAATCGCGTCGCGGAACTCGCGCGGACGCGCGCGCGAACCGCCGCGGGCCGTGTGCTAGAACGAGCCGCCATGCAGATCCTCGTCGTGGGTGGCGGCGTCATCGGGCTCTCGATCGCGTCGCGGCTCGCTCTCGACGGCCACGACGTGCAGCTCCTCGAGCGCGAGCTGCCCGGCCAGCGCGCCAGCTGGGTCGCCGCAGGCCTGCTCACGCCGAGCAGCCCGTGGAAGTACCCGCAGGCGCTCATCGACCTGTGCTTCGCGTCCGAGGCGCTGTACCCGGACTTCGTCGCGGATCTGCTCGAGCGCACCGGCATCGACGCGGAGTTCGACGTCGCCGGCATGCTGTATCCCGAGGGTGCGACGCTGTCCGCGGCGCGGGTCGCGGAGGAGTCCTCGCGCCGCGTGGCGATGGGCTTCGACATGCAGCACCTGGACCGCCCGGTGCTCGACGTGCTCGCGCCCGGCCTCGCGCCGGCGATCACCGGCGCCGGCTGGCAGGCGGCCTCCGCGCGCGTCCGCCCGCCGCGCCTGCTCGCCGCGCTGCGCCGGCGCGCGGCCGGGGCCGGCGTGCAGATCACCTCGCACTGCGAGGTCGCGTCGCTGCTCGGCGGGCCGCGCGGCGTGCGCGGCGTGCGCACGGCCAGCGGCCAGTCGCTCGAGGCGGAGCGCGTCGTGCTGGCCGCGGGCCCCTGGTCGGGGCCGCTTGCCGCGAGCCTCGGCGTGGCGGTGGACGTGCGGCCCGTGCGCGGGCAGATCCTGCTGCTGCGCGGGCCACCCGGCGTGCTCGGTCCCACGATCAACAACGGCGACAGCTACCTCGTGCCGCGGCGCGACGGCCGCATCCTCGTCGGCAGCACGATGGAGGACGTCGGCTTCGCGGACTTCACCACGCCCGACGCGATCGCGCGGCTGCGTGCCGTCGCGCGCACGCTGCTGCCCGCGACGGAGGGCATGGTGGGCGAGATGGCCTGGGCCGGCCTGCGCCCCGGGACGCCCGACCGCATGCCGTACATCGGCGCGGTGCCGGAAGTGCCGGGGCTGCTGCTGGCGACGGGGCACTTCCGCAACGGGATCCTGCTCGCGCCCATCACCGCGCAGATCATCGCGGAGCTCGTCTCGGGCCGCACGCCGCGCATGGACCTGCAGCCCTACGCGCCGCGGCCGGTCGATCCGCGCGCGGCGCTGCTCGCCACGTGAGAGTTCAACGGACAGCCGTCCTGCTCGCATGCCTCGCCGCTCTGCTGCCGGCGACGGCACGCGTCGCCGCGGCGGCGGCGCCAGTCATCCTCCGCTCGCCCGCAGGCGCGGACGGGGATCAGCGCGTGGACCTCGCCGGCGCGGCCTTCACGCGCAACGGGCTGGCCAGCGATCTCGCCGTGCGCGGCGCGCCGGGCGGTCCTGACACGGACGGCGTCGTGCTGCCGTGCGAGGCGCGCGGGGTGCGCTGGGCGACGACCTTCGTCACGGAGGCCGCGTTCACCGCGCGCCTGCAGCTCGACTGGAATCCCGGCCCCGACGGCCTGCTGTTCGAGGTCGTGCTCGACGGCCAGCGGCTCCCGCCGCCGCGTGACGGCTGGCGCCCGTCGCCGCGCGCGCTGTCCAGCGACCTCGGGCCCGCGTGGCTCGGCCGCGGCAGCCACCTGCTGGAATTCGTCGCGCGCGAGGAGTCGCCGAGCTCCGCGCTGCACGTCCGCGCCCTCGTCCTCGAGCGGCTTTGATCCTGCGCTCACCTCGGGGCCCGCGCGCGCGCCCCCGCGCGCGCGCCGAGGTGCCGGCCGCTCAGAAGGTCGTGATCGCTCAGAACGTCGTGATGTGGAAGCCGCCGTCCACGTGGATCACGTCGCCCGTGATGCCGCGCGAGAGGTCGCTCACGAGGAAGACCGTGGCGTCCGCGACCTCCGCCGCGTCCGTGTTGCGGCGCAGCGGCGCGCGCGCGCGGGCCACCGCGAGCACGGACTGGAAGTCGCTGATGCCGCTGGCGGCGAGCGTGCGGATGGGTCCCGCGGACACGGCGTTCACGCGGATGCCGCGCGGCCCGAGGTCCGCCGCGAGGTAGCGCACGGAGGCCTCGAGCGACGCCTTGGCCAGGCCCATGACGTTGTAGTGCGGCACCACGCGCACCGCGCCGAGGTAGGTCATGGTGACCAGCGCGCCGCCCTCCGGCATGAGCGGCAGCAGCCGCTGCGCGATCGCGGTGAGCGAGTAGCTGGAGATCTCGTGCGCGACGGAGAAGCCCTGCCGCGTCGTCGAGACGAACTCGCCCTCCAGCTCCTCCTTCTGCGCGAAGGCGATGGAGTGCACGGCGAAGTCCACCCTCGGCATGTGCGCGGCGATCGCGACGAAGGCCGCGTCCAGCGCCGCGTCGCTGCCCACGTCGCAGGGCAGCGCGATCGCGCCGCCGGGCAGCGAGGCCGCCAGCTCCCGGCAGCCCTCCGCGAGCCGCTCGCCCTGGTAGGTGAGGATGAGCCGCGCGCCCTGCGCCGCCGCGGCCTGCGCGCACGCGAAGGCGATGCTGCGCTTGTTCGCGACGCCGAAGATGATTCCGTTGCGGCCCTTCAGCATGAAACTCTCCGAGCGTGCGCGAGCGGCCGGCGGGCCGCCCCGCGCGCGGCGCCGTCCTTCATAGGGGAGCCCCGCGCGCGATTCAATCCGCGTGCAGGCCGTCCACCCGCAGCTCCAGCTCGCCGGCGCGCACGGCGCTGCCCGGCTTCCAGAAGGCGCGGCGCAGGAAGCCGAGCGCCAGCGTGCGCTGTGCGAGCGGGTCGAAGGCGGCGCTCGTGACAGCCCCGGCCTCCTGCGCCGCGCGCTCGCCGGTGCCCGACAGCGCCGCGCCGGGCAGGAGCGTCTGCCGCCCCGGCGCCGAGAGCCGCAGCAGCTTGCGCGCGACCTGCCCGAGGTTCGTGATGCGCGCCACGACCTCCTGGCCCGGGTAGCAGCCCTTGGTCACCGACACGTCCGCGTCGAGGCCCGCCTCCAGCGGGATCACGCCCGAGACGAGGTCGCTCTGAAACCACGGCACGCCGCGCGCGAGCCGCTCGACGGCCAGTGCCGGCGCGGCGACCGCGCGCGCGCCGCCGCCGACGAGCCGCTCGAGCACCGCGCCCACCGTCTCCGTGGCGAGCAGCAGGTCCGTCCCGGGCGCGCCGCAGAAGCGCGAGCGCAGCGCGGCCGTCACGGCGCCCTCGCGCAGCACCTCGCCGGCGCGCGGCACGGGCAGGCCGGCCGCGGCGAGCACCGCGTCCGCGCGCGGCCCGAGCACGGAGACGAAGCGGTGGCTGGACAGGAGGTCCGTCAGCGTGACCTTGTCGCGCAGGATGTACATGTCCAGCACGCGCAGGAGCGCGGCGTGCTGGCTGGCGGGCACGTCGAGCACCAGGCGCGGCTCCTCGCCGGGCAGTTCCGGCGCGCGCAGGACGCGCAGGTCCGCGCGCAGCCTGCCCTTGCCGTCCATGAGCGTGGAGCCGATGGCCCGGCCCGGCGGCAGGTCCGCGACGGGCATGCTGGAGATGCGCTCCAGCCACGCGACGTGGTCCGGGCCGCAGACCGCGATCGCGGAGCGCACGCCGGGGCTGCACGCCGCGGCGCCCTCGCGCAGCGCGCGCAGGTCGGCGAGGAGCGCCACCTCGCCGTCCTCGGCGGCACCGGTGTCGCGCGCCTCCGGGAACGCCGCCGCGACAAGCGACGGCGCAGGCTGCGCGGGCGGCGTGCGTGCGTCGTCGGGGACGCGCGGATCGGGGTTCATGGGAAATGCTCCGGGGCGGTGGCCAGCAGCGCCGGCTGCGCGGCGACCAGGATGCGCCGGCTCGCGGTGGTGAGCGGCGTGTCCGGCGCGCCGGGCGCCATCCATAGCAGCGGCTGCCGCGCGCGCCCCGTGACGGCGAGCGCGATGAACGGCTGCACGCGGATGCGGTGGTGCGTGATGCTGTGCCTCAGCGCGGGCAGCGCCGGCCCGATGCGGAGCGCAAGGCCGTGCGCATCGGCCAGGCCCGCGACGAGCAGCTCCGACAGCTTGCGCTCCTCGCGCGGGCCGCCGATCCACGCGGCGCCCGCGGGAGCTTCCACGAAGGGCAGCTCCAGGAAGCCCTCGTTGGGCGCCGAGGCGCGGCGCGCGAGCAGCACGCGCCCGCCTCGCGAGGCGACCAGCGCCGCGCGCAGCACGGGCACGGGACTCGCCCGCTTGCGCAGCTCCGGGTAGCGCTCGACCTCGCCGGCCGCGCGCGCCGCGCAGCTCCCGCGCCACGGGCAGCTCGGGCACGCGGGAGCGACGGGCCGGCACACCGTCGCGCCGAGTTCCATCAGCGCCTGGTTCCAGTCGCCGGGGCGGCGGCGGTCGAGCAGCGCCGAGGCGTGCGCGCGGAGATTGCCCGCGGTGGCGGCGGAGCGTGGATCGCCGCCCAGCGCGAACAGGCGGCACAGCACGCGCTCGACGTTGCCGTCGATCGCGGCGACCGGCTCGCCGTACGCGATCGACGCCACGGCCGCCGCGGTGTAGCGGCCCACGCCCGGCAGCGCGAGCAGCTCGTCGTGCGTGGCGGGCAGCGCGCCGCCGCCCTCGGCGACGCGGCACGCGGCCTCGTGCAAAAAGCCGGCGCGCCGGTAGTAGCCCAGGCCGGCCCACTCGGAGAGCAGCTCGTGGCGGGTGGCGCGCGCGAGATCCGCCGGCCGCGGCCAGCGCCGCAGGAAGCGCTCCCAGTAGGGGATCGCGGCGGCGACCGTCGTCTGCTGCAGCATGATCTCGCTGACCAGGATCGCCCACGGGTCGCGCGTCGCCCGCCAGGGGAGCGCGCGATGCCCCGCGTCCCAGAAGGCGAGCAGCGCGCGCCGCAGAGCGTCCGTCCCGTCCGTCGCACGAGAGGAACTGCTCATGTCGCAGAGCCTAGCAACCTGCGCGGACGGTGCTCCGTGTCGGGCGAGCCGATGCTCTGCGGCCGCAGGGACGGTGCCTTGCCGTCCGAGGCGCGCGAGAGCCGCCGGTGACGGCGGCGCGCCCGGGCCGGTCAGGAGGGTCGTGCCGCGCTAGCATGCGGCCGCCGCTCGCTCGCCGCTTCCCCGGAGCCGTGCCATGGTCGCCTGCCCCGCCTCGCTCGTGCTGCTCGCCGGCGCCTGCTTCGCCGCGCCGCTGGTCGCTGCCGACGATGCCTACTACATCTCGCTGCCGGCCGAGGGCGCGATCTACCGGCTCGACGCGACGAGCGGCGTGATGACGCCCTTCGTGACCGGCCTCGGGATCCCGTTCTACGGCGCGTGGTCCACGACCGACGGCATGCTCTACATGCCGGACCGCCTGCTGGGCATCGTGCTGCGCATCACGCCCGAGGGCGGAGCGAGTCTCTTCGCGGCCGGCGGCTGGCTCGACTCGCCGGTGGCGGTGGTGCAGGCGCCGGACGGCGGCCTGATGGCCGCGGACATCTTCACGCGCACCGTGGTGCGCCTCTCGGCCACCGGCCAGCAGACGCTGGTCTTCGACGACGCGGGCGCCGGCGGCCTGCTCGACTCGCCCGGCGGCATCGCGTACGCCCCGGATGGCACGCTCTACGTCGCGAACAACCTGAGCAACACCGTGGTCGCCATCGACGAGGCCGCGCACACGATCGCCGTCGCCTGCGACAGCCCGCTGCTGTCGGGCCCCGGAGGCCTGGTGGCCGACGGCTCGGGCAATCTCTTCGTCGCCAACTACGGCTCGAGCGCGATCGTGCGCATCCGGCTCGACACCGGCGCCGCCGAGGTCTTCTGCAACGACCCGTTCCTCGACGAGCCGAACGACCTGCGCCTCGCGCACGACGGCGGGCTGCTGGTGACCATGGAGAACTCCGCGCTGGGCCGCATCGACGCGCTGGGCCAGCTCACCGTCATCAGCCAGGCACCGGAGCTGGGCGCGTTCGACGGAGTGGCCTCGCCGGCCGACAGCCCGCCCTGCGACGGGGCCTATCTGCCTTACGGCACGGGCACGGCGGGCAGCGCGGGCGCGGTGCCCGAGCTGCGCGGGATCTTCTCGCCGTGCGCCGGCGCGGCCGTGGCCATCGACTTCACGGGCTTCCTCGGCAACGCCGCCGGTGCGCTGGCGTGGGGCATCGCCCCGGCGGACCTGCCGTTCAAGGGCAGCCGCCTGCTGGTGTCCATCGGCCCGCCCGGCGGCCTGATCCCGCTGCCCTTCCCGGGATCCGGTCCCGGCGGCGGCGCGCTGAGGTTGTCTTTCGCGCTTCCCGGCGATCCGGCCATCGCCGGTCTGGACTTCTACCTGCAGGGACTCGCGGTTGATCCGGGCGCGGCGGGCGGCATCTCGGCCAGCAACGGCCTGCGCGAGCACATCGGCGGCTGAAGGCCGCAGTTGCAGCGCCCGCGCGCTGCGCGTTGAATAGGCAGGTGGTGCGGCCGGTCGCGGCAGGCAGTCCGCGGCGCGCTTTCTGTGCGCGACGCACTTGCCCGCTGCCGGCGCGCCGTTGCAGGACCGTTCATCGCCGGATGTCCACCGACCGGCTTTCACCTCCGAGGCCACCCATGCCGTTGTTCGACATCCTGACCATCGCCGCGCTCGCGGTCGCGCTCATCGCGCTGCTGCGCAGCGGCTCCGGAGGCGGCAAGCTCGCCGCGCTGCAGACCCAGGTCGACGAGCTGAAGCGCACCGTCACTTCGCGCGAGGCCGACGCGCAGGAGCCGCTGCGCAGCAGCGACGGGCTGCGCAAGCTGCTCGCGCTGCAGGCCGCGGGCAAGCCCGTGGACCCGGAGATGGTCAAGGAGAACCGGCTGTACCGCAACGCGAAGGTCGCGGAGCTCCAGGCGGCATTCGCGGCGGGCAGTCCCCCGAGCGTGCTCGACGTGCGCACGCCGCAGGAGTTCGCGGGCGGCCACATCGAGGGCGCGCTGCACATCCCCGTGGACGACATCTCCAAGCGGCTCAACGAGGTGCCGCGCGACGGGCGCAAGCTCTACGTCATCTGCGCGGGCGGGGGGCGCAGCTCGGCCGCGGCGGCCTTCCTGGCCAACCGCGGATACCTCAACGTGCACAACGTCGAGGGCGGCATGAGCACCTGGCGCGACAAGGTGGTGAAGGCCTGACCGCGGCCGCCGCGCCGCTCGTCGCCGAAGTGCGCGCGCTGCTGGCGCGCTGCGGCGCGCGGCTGCCCCCGGAGCCCGCGGCGCCCCCGACGCCAGCGCCGCACGCGCCGCCGCGCGGGGCGATTGCGCCGTCGCACGCGCCGATCGCGCCGTCGCACGCGGCGCCGGCGGCGGCGCCGGCGCTCGTGACCTCGCTCGCGAGCGTTGCGGACCTCACGCTGCTCCGGGCCGACGCGACGCGCGACGAGATCCGCGCGCTCTGCGCGCAGGCCGTCGCGCTGCATTGCCGCGCGGTGTGCGTGAATCCCGCCTGGGTCGCGGAAGCGGCGGCCGCCTGTGCGGGACGCGTGGCGGTCTGCAGCGTCGCGGACTTCCCGCTCGGCGCAGGCTCCACCTCCACGAAGGCCGCGGAGGCCTCGGCGGCGATCGGCGACGGCGCCGCGGAGGTAGACGTCGTGGCGGCCATCGGCTGGCTGGCTGGCGGGCTCCCGCGCGGGACGGACGCGGCCGACGCGGGCCAGCTCCTCGCGTTCCAGGCGCAGCTCGCCGCGGTGGAGCGCGCCGTGCGCGACGCACGCGGCGCCGTGTCGCCGGCGGAGCGCGCGCTGAAGGTGATCCTCGAGACCTGCTTGCTCGACGAGCGGCAGAAGGTCGCGGGCGCGCTGCTGGCAGCCGGCGCGGGCGCCGCTTTCGTGAAGACGTCCACGGGATTCTCGAAAGGCGGGGCGACTCTCGCCGACGTGGAGCTGCTCGCGGCCACGCTGGGGCGCTCGCCGCCGGGCGCGGGCATCAAGGCCTCGGGCGGCATCCGCGACGCGGGCTTCGCGCGCGCGCTGCTCGCCGCGGGCGCCACGCGACTCGGCTGCTCATCTGCCGCGCTTCTGCGCGCGGACTGACGCGCAAAATTTCTCCGGGTTAGAAGTTGGCCGCGCTGTCGTCGTGTCGGCGACGGTAGGCTGCGACACATCGGGCGGGTGGTGCGGCTCCTGGCGGGCGCGGCGGCAGCCGCGCGGTTGGAGGACGGGTGCATGCTGGGCGTGCCGGATCACGGACGTTCCATCGGGTGCAGCGGAACGAGGTTGCCGACCCGGCGGCCGCGAGCGCCGGGGCCGCCGCGGCCCGACGGCCTGCCCACCGGCCGGCGGAGCGCCTGAGATGGCGTTCACGCAGGGCCTGGACCCGCGCCAGCTCCACAGCGTGCTCGCGAATGCGCCGCATCCCATCTGGGTGAAGGACCTGGCCGGGCGCTACACGCTCGTGAACCGCGCCTTCGAACTCGCCTTCGGCGTGCGCGAGGCGGACGCGCTGGGGCGCACCGCCGACGAGGTGCTGCCCGCGCCCATGGCGAGCCGCGCGCACGAGCAGGACGAGGCGGTGCGCCGCAGCGGCACGAGCAGCGTGTGCGAGGAGTCGGCGGAATTGGACGGCGTCGGCATCGAGGCCGTCGTCGTGCGCTTCCCGATCCTGGACGATCACGGGGAGATCGTCGCGGTGGGCGGCATCGCCACGGACGTCACGCGCCAGGTGCGCGCGCACCGCCAGCTCCACGAGCTGCACAGCCAGGTGCAGCACAACCAGCGGCTGCAGTCGCTGGGCGCGCTGGCCACCGGCATCGTGCACGACTTCAACAACATCCTGCTCGCGATCTCCGGCTACACGGAGCTCGCGCAGCACACGCTGCCCGAGGGGCACGAGGTGCAGCCGATGCTCATGGAGGCGCTGAACGCCACCGGCCGCGCGCGCGAGCTCGTCACCCGGCTCGCGGACTTCGGCCGCCAGGGCCAGGGCGAGCGGCGCTCCGTGCAGCTCCAGCCGCTCGTCGAGGAGGTGCTCGGCATGCTCGCGGTCTCCGCCTCGCCGCGCATCGCGATGCGCGGGCCGCGCCAGGTCGCGCCCGGCTCGCTGCCGGTCCCGGCCGTGCTCGCGGACACCTCGCAGATGCTGCAGGTCGTGATGAACCTGTGCGTGAACGCGATGCAGGCGATGCCCGACGGGGGCGCGCTCGACGTGCACCTCGAGGAGCGCGAGGCGGCGCCGGTGCCCGCGGGCCGGTCCACCGTGCTGCACCCCGGGGCGCACGTGGTGCTCGTCGTCGCGGACACCGGACAGGGGATGGAGCGGGAGCTGCTCGAGAAGATCTTCGACCCGTACTTCACCACCAAGCCGCGCGGGCAGGGCAGCGGGCTGGGGCTCGCGGTCGTGCGCGGCATCGTCGAGGGACACGCGGGCGAGATCCGCGTGGACTCGGTGCCGGGGCGCGGCACGCGCTTCGAGGTGTGGCTGCCGGTGGAGACCGTCGGCGCCGTGTTCGCGACCTCGGCCTGAAGCCGCGCGGCGGCGGCCCGTGCGGGATCGCGCGAACCGCCGCCGGCTCGGCTGACGACTCGGCTCACTGCCGGTCGCTCACTGCCGGTCAGCTCACTGCCGGTCAGCTCACTGAATGGTGAAGCCGAGCAGGTAGGTCAGGTCGCGGTGGTTTCCCTGCTTTGCGCCGAGCGTCTGCATGTAGACCGTCAGGCCGAGCAGTCCGGGGACCGCGCCCGGCGCGGGCATCGGGAGCGGCAGGAACATCTCGCCGTTGGCCGCGAACGCGAACTGGAAGAGCGGGAGCTGGTTGATGAGCCAGAACGGGCCGAAGCCCGTGGAGATCGGCTGCGCGGGGCCGAAGGGCGGCTGGCCGATCGCGAACACCGACGCGAAGGTGAGGTTCGGCACGCCGGGCGTGCCGTGCGCCTTCAGGTTGATGAAGCCGCCCTCCGCCACGGGGCCGATGGCCTCGATCATGTGGCCCGCGCCGTAGACCACGAAGGTCTCGCCCGCGTCGGTGCCGCCTGCCGGGTCGCCGAAGGGCGCGCCGATGAGCACGTCCGAGAAGCCGTCGCCGTTGAGGTCGCCCGCGAAGGACAGCCCGGTGCCCGCGGTGTCCAGCACGTCGACGCCTGCGAGCACCGTGCCGCGCGCGTTGATCGCGGAGAGCGGGATCAGCGCGGGCAGCGCGGGGCCGCCCTCGATGAGGTAGACCTCGCCGGCCGCGTTGTCGCCGTTCGCGTCCGCATTGGACGAGGCGATGAGCAGGTCCGCGTAGCCGTCGGCATTGAAGTCGCCGCCGGCGGCGAGCGAACTGCCGGCGCGGTCGCCGGGGCCCGGGTTCGTCGTGATGCCGTCGATGCCGGTGAACACGACGCCGGGGATGCTCCCTCCGACGTTGCCCGCGTCGATCGCGCCCGGCAGGCTCGCGCCGCCGTGGATCAGGTAGATGCGGCCGGCGTCGTTGCCCGTGCCGACGGCCGGATCGGCCAGCGGCGCGCTCACCAGCACGTCGGCGAAGCCGTCGCCGTTCACGTCGCCGCCGCCCTCGATCTTCATGCCGAGGCGCTCGCCGCCGTTCTGGCCCGTGATGATCACGCCGCCGCTGCCCAGCGCGTTGAGCGCGAGCGAGCCCGGCAGCGACGGGCTGCCGTACACGATCCAGCCGCGGCCCGCATCGGTCTTGCCCGGAGGATCGGACTGCGAGGCGCCGATGACGATGTCGCGGATGCCGTCGCCGTTCACGTCGCCCGCGGCGCCGACGGCCTCGCCCGCGCGCTCGCTCACGCCGGTGCCGTGGATGACGACGCCCGCGGCGCCGAGCGTGGCGAGGTCGATCACGGCGGGCAGCGTCGCGCTGCCGTAGATGATGTACGCGGCGCCGGCGAAGCTGGTCGCGCCGTTCTCCGCGCCGCTCGCGCCGATGAGCAGGTCGGGAATGTTGTCGCCGTTCACGTCGCCCGGTCCGGCCACCGCGGAGCCGGCCTGGTCGCTCGCGTTCGCGCCGTTGATCACGACGCCGCCGGTGAAGCTCGCGAGGTTGACGGTGCCCGTGAGCGACGGGCCGCCGTACACGAGGTACACGCGCCCCGAGCCCGTGTTGTTGTTCGTCTCCGCCATCGGCGCGCCGATGAGGAAGTCGCCGAAGGTGTCGCCGTTCACGTCGCCCACTCCCGCGACCGACAAGCCCGTCTGCCAGCCGACGAGGCCGTCCACCTCGCCCTGGAAGACGGCGCCCGATCCGGGCAGGGCCTGCGCGCCGGTGATGCCGAGGCCGCCGTACGCGAGGTACGCGCGGCCGACGTCGTCCACGCTGGGCGTGTCCCACGTGTACGCGCCGACGAGCATGTCGTCGAAGCCGTCGTGGTTCACGTCGCCGGCGCTCGCCACGGCGCGGCCGCTGCCCTCCACGTTGACCTGCCCGCCGAAGGTCGCGCCCTCCAGGCGCAACCACTCCAGTTCCATCTGCTTGTTCTGCGCGGCCGCCGGCGCCGCGGCGAACGCGAGTGCGGCCAGGCTGGCCGAGGCGAGGATGAGGTGCTGACGCATGACGGGTTTCTCCAGCGGAGTGAGGAGCCAGAAGACGCAGCCGATCGCCGGAGGCGCGTCGAGCCGCGCGCATGGGGCGCCCTCATCCCCTGGCTTCGCCGCGCGCCTGCGGAGGCGGCGGCCGCGAGCTCGCCGGTCGGGGATGCCGCACCACCGCGCCCTCGCCGGGCCGGGCTGCCGACACTCCGGACACGGTGCGCTCCGGGTCCCGTCGTTTCAATGCTCTCCACACTTGCCCACACGTTGTGGAAACGCGCGGATCGGTGCGCGCCGCCGCGGGAACGGGCAGCGAACGATCTTGACCGGATCTTTCGCGGGGCGCTCTGCACAAGCGCGCCGGATGCAGGCCCGGCGCGGCTACCATGTGCGTCCGCGGCGCGCGGCAGCGCCTCGTTTCTCTCCGGAGCCGCCGATGCTCGACCTGCCCAGGCGTGTCACCTCCCTGTTGCTGCTGGGCGCGGCGCTCGCCGCCTGCGCGTCCGAGGAGGTGAAGGCGCCGCGCACGGTCCAGCCGATCGCGGACGCCCACATCGAGGGCCTGCCCCTCGCTGTTTCCATCGGCGACGCGGTGCTGGCCGAACAGCCCACGCCCGCGCTGCTGTCGGACCTCAAGCACCAGGGCTTCGCCACCGTCATCAACCTGCGCCCGAACAAGGAGATGAGCTTCGACGAGGGCGTGCTCGTGCGCGCCACCGGCCTCAAGTACGTGAGCATCCCGGTGACGGGCGCCGCCATCGGCGACACTGAGATCAAGCACTTCCTCGAGGAGGTGCGCGGTGCGCTGGACCGCAAGGAGAAGTTCCTCGTGCACTGCGCCTCGGTCAACCGCTCCGCGGCGCTGTGGGCGATCTACGAGATCACGGACCTGAAGGTGCCCCCGGAAGAGGCCGTCCAGCGCGCGCGGCAGGCGGGGCTCAAGAGCCCGGAGCTGATCGGCGTCATCGGCCAGTACGCGCGCGGCATCGGCGCGTACTGAGCGGCCGGCGAGTGCGCGCGTGAACGGGCAGCGCGCACGGAACGCCTGGCGAGGACGCGCGTGAACGGGCAGCACGTGCCGGGCGCCGGGCGGGCGCGCGCGTGAACGCGCGCCGCGTGCAGGAGCTGGCGTTGCGGTCGCCGGCCGGCGTGCTGCGCGCGCTGCACGACACGCCCGCCGTGCCGTGGCCGGGACGCGGCCCGCGCGCCGCCGTGGTGTGCCATCCGCACCCGCAGTACGGCGGCACGATGGACAACAAGGTGGTGTTCACGGTCGCGCGCTCGCTGGTCGAGCGCGGCGTGCACGTGCTGCGCTTCAACTTCCGCGGCGCGGGCGGCAGCGAGGGCGTGCACGACGCCGGGCGCGGCGAGGTGGATGACGCGCGCGCCGCCATCGACCTGGCCGCGACGCTCGCGGGGGACGCGGGCGCGACCGGCGGGCTGCTCGTCGCGGGCTTCTCGTTCGGCGCGTACGTGGGGCTGTCCGCGGCACGGGACGATGCGCGCGTCGGCGCGCTGCTCGCGATCGCGCCGCCCGTGAACCACTACGACTTCACGGCCATCGCCGCGGGCTCCCGGCCGCTCACCGTGGTCTACTCCGACGCCGACGAGCTCGTGCCCGCGCGCGAGGTGGCTGCCTTCGTCGCCTCGTGTGCGCGGCCGCCGCGCGTGGTCCGGGTGCACGGCAGCGGCCACCTCTTCCACGGCCACCTCGGCGCGATCCGGGCCGCCGTCGACGCGCTGCTCGACGAAGCCTGAGCAACCGCGGCGCGAACGGCGGCCTCCGGGCTGATAGACTCCGCCCATGCTTTTCGACCGCTGGCGCGCACAGAGGGCCATCGCCACCCGCTCCGCTCCCTCGCCCGTGAACGACCCGGCCGCCCCGGAGCTGTTCGCGGCGGTGGAGTCGCTGAAGGCCACGGCGGACTGCCCGGACTCGCTGGGCGACCCCAACTGGCACTACCGCTGGGAGGGCGCGGTGCAGCTCGTGGGCCTCGACGCCCGCAGCCGCTCCGTGACCGACGTGCGCCAGCGCCTGCTGCGGCTCGTGCACGAGTGCGACCTGCGCCACATGCCGCGCTCGCGCCGCCGCGTGCTCGCCGTCGTGCTGTGCGAGCCGCAGGCGGACGAGGGCCTGCGCGGCTGGCAGCTGCGCCTGGACGCTGACGAGGGCGAGGTCGGCGCCTCGGACTGGCGCGCGGCGCGCCGCCGCGTCGCCGTGCTCGCGCTCGACGGCAGCGGCGGGCACCTGCTCTCCGGCGGAGACCGCGCGGTGCGGCAGGCCGTGGAGGCCTGGTCCGGCGCGCGCGTTCCCGCCGGCTGACGTGCGGCCCGCGCGCCGCAGCGACGATCCGGCGCTCGACCTGACCAACCCGCGCCACGTGCGCGCGCTGTTCCTCGACCTGTGGGGGCGCAGCCCCGATCGCGGCGAGCTGGAGCTCGCGCACGCCGGCAGCCCGGACTCGCTGCTGCGGCACCTGTGCGGGCAGTCCGGGTTCTGGGAGCACTGGTACGAGGACGAGCTGGCCTTCTTCCTGCTCATCGACAACGCGCGCCCCGCGGAGTCGCCGGGCGCCGACGGCCTGACCGGGCGGCTCCAGCGCGGCGAGCTGGGCGTTCTCGAGGCCGTGCGCGGGATCGTCTCCGGCTCCGCGTTCCACCGCGCCAACCCGGGCAACGACACCTTCGTGAGCGTCGTGCTCGAGCAGCTCCTCGGGCTCAACGTGCAGCAGGACACCGCGCTGCTGGAGGCCGGCAAGCGCATGTACGACGGCCAGCCGTCGGCGCTCTTCGGGGAGCACGGCGCGAGCCAGGCGGACGTCGTGGCGATCGCGTGCCGGCAGCCTGCCTTCGCGCAGCGCTTCGTGGAGCGGCAGCATGGGCGCCTGGTGGGCGCGGCGGCGGCCCCGCGCGCGGGCGAGGAATGGGCCGCCGAGCTGCGCGGGCAGCCGCTCGCCTTTCCCGCGCTCGTGCGCCGCTGGCTCTCGGGCCCGGCCTACGCGCGCAGGCTGCAGTCGCTGCGCGCCAAGACGGACGTGCAGTTCCTGCGCGGGCTCTACGTGGACCTGCGCGGCACGCCGCCCGCGCCGCAGGAGCTGGCGCGGCTGCGCGGCGCGCTCTCCGTGCTCGCGGACACGGGGCCGCTGCGCTCGCTCATCGCGCGCACGCTGCTCGAGCAGGCCGACCTCCACCTGCCGCGGCGCGAGGAGGTCGCGGGCGACGCGTTCGTGAAGGACAGCTTCCTGCGCTTCCTCGGCCGCGCTCCGTCCGCCGACGAGCTGCAGGACTTCCTGATCATCTACGAGCAGGAGCGCTGCGAGCCGGCCACGGTGCTCGCCGCCATCGTCACGCACCCCGAATACCAGTATTATTGAAAACGCCCCGGGACGAAGCCGGCCGGCCTGCGATCCATGGGCTGCGGCTGCACGGACGACCCCGGCGGCGCGTGGCGGCGCGCCGCGCGCGAGCCGCCTTCGTCCCGCCAGGGAGTTCGACATGAGCGCCTTCCCTCACAGCCGTGGACCGAGCCGTCGCGAGGTGCTGCGCGGCGGGGCGCTGCTCGCGGCGCTGGCCGCGCTGTCGGGGCGTGCGCGGGCGGAGCTGCTGGCGTCGCTCGCCGCGCCGTCGGGCGCGTCGCTCGCGGGCGCGCCCGCGACGCAGCGCGTCGTGCTGGTCGTCTTCGGCGGCGGCGTGCGCAGCCGCGAGACGCTGCTGTCGGACAACACGCCCAACCTGCGCCGGATCGCGGAGCAGGGCGTCACGTACCCGCTGGTGCGCGTCGAGAACAACGGCCACTACGCGGCCGCGCTGTCCATCTTCACCGGCATCACGGAGAACTTCGGCATCCGCGAGAACGACCGCTCGCCGCACCCGACGCTGTTCGAGTACCTGCGCAAGGGCGCCGGGCTGTCGGCCGCCGACGTGTGGCTGTCCACCTCGGGCAGCGAGCAGGAGACCAACTACTCCCACGGCACCGATCCGCGCTACGGCGCCGCGTACGGCGCGAACCTGATCGGCGGCGAGGGCATCTTCAACGCGGAGTTCCGCGCGCTCCTGGGCGGCTCGGCGGGCAGGCCGGATCCCGCGCGCGACAGCCAGCTGCGCCGGCTGCGCGCCGCCGTGCGCACGCCGCTGCCGGTGCCGGGCCGCGACGGCGTGGGCAACGACGCGGAGGCCGCTGCGCGCATCGAGAGCTACATCCTCGACGAGTTGCGCGGGGGCACGGCCGCGATCACCGGCCTGGGGAGCAACGACGCCAAGGCGCTGCGCGTGGCGCGCAACCTGCTCCCGATCTTCCGCCCGAAGCTGCTCGCGGTCACGCTGCGCAACGCGGACGTCGCGCACGGCTCGTTCAACGACTACGTGAGCGTCATCCGCCGCAACGACGCCGAGCTCGGCGCGCTGCACGACGCGATCCTCGGCGACCCGCAGCTCGCGGCCAGCACGGCGCTGTTCGTGCTGCCGGAGTTCGGCCGGGACCGCGACCTCAACGCGCGGCGCGGGCTGGACCACGGCGACGACAGCCCGGAGCTGCACCAGGTCTCGCTGGTCGCGTGGGGCCCGGACTTCCGCAAGGGCAAGGTCGTGAACCAGGAGGTCCGCTCGCTCGACGTGTGCCCGGCGATCGCGTCGATGTTCCGCGTGCAGGCCGGCTCCGCGCTCGGCCGGCCGCTCCCGGGACTGTTCGCCTGACGTGGGCGTCCTGCCGGTGCCGGCCGCGCTGCTCGTGCTCGCGACCTCCGTCTTCGCGCAGCTCGCGCCGCCGCCGGCGCCGGCGCAGCCCGCGACGCCACCCGGGCAGGCTCTGCCCGCGGCCGCCGCCGTGTCCGCGCGACCCGTGCCCGCGACCGACGCCGGCTGCGTGCAGTGCCATGCGGGCATCGAGGAGATGCACCCGTGGAAGCCGCTCGGCTGCGTGGAGTGCCACGGGGGCGACGGCGCGGCCGCCGACGCCGCGCGCGCGCACGTCGCTCCGCGCGCCGGCTGGCCGGGCGACGAGCGCGTGCTGCCGCTGTCCTTCGATCCGGCAGCCGTGCGCTTCCGCAATCCGGCGGACCTGCGCGTCGCGGCGGAGACCTGCGGCGGCTGCCACCACCGCGAGGTGGAGCGCGTGGGCCGGAGCCTGCACGCGACGACGGCCGGGCACCTGAGCGACGGCCTCTACGAGAACGGCCTGCTGCCGCAGAAGCAGAGCCGCTACGGCGTGTTCGCCGCGGACGCCGCCGGCACGGCCGGCACGGCCGACACGGCCAGCGCGACCGATCCGGGCGCTGACTCCGACGTGCACGGGCTGGCGCACCTCGACGCGATCGAGCGCCTGCGCGTGTCCGGCACCCCGGCGACGCTCGGCGAGCACTTCGCGGACCTGCCGCGCAAGGCCTGCATGCAGTGCCACCTGTGGTCCGCGGGGTCCGCGGTGGAGGGGCGCCTGGGACAGGACGGGCTGTACCGCGGCGCGGGCTGCGCGGCCTGCCACGTCGTCTACGCGGAGGACGGCCGCTCCGCCAGCGCCGATGCGCGCGCCGACCGCACCGAGCCCGGCCACCCGCTGCGCCACGCGCTGACCGCCGCGCCGCCCACCTCCACGTGCACGAGCTGCCACGTCGGCGATGCCTCCAT
>Ga0193753_10000381_pt1 | contig 44298 bp, 27 predicted proteins | sample H1c2metaG_FD_144925 | JGI IMG/M metagenome (GOLD analysis project Ga0193753, IMG submission 144925) | Soil microbial communities from a riparian zone of the East river system, Colorado, United States - H1c2 | ecosystem: Environmental > Terrestrial > Soil > Riparian zone | place: USA: East...
CTCGTCGCCAGCGAGCTGCCCTATCTCGAGCTGGACCCGCGAGCGTTTGCGCCAAAGATCACGGAAGCGGAGGCTGAGCAAGCTGTCGCGGAGCTGCTGCCGGAGGCGCTCGAAGCTTCTTTGCCGGCCGCCCCCGAGGGCGTCAGCCAGACTCGCCTGCCGTCGCGTCCCCTTCTTCGCCATGTCTATACGCGGCTGCAGATGGCCGCCGGCCAGCTCCCGGACACCGAGGAGGGCAAGCTCATCCAGCACAGCTACTCTCCCAACGGTGGATGGTACGTTATGGCGACCTTCGGGATGTATGAGCTGGTCTCTCCTCGCGGTACAAATCACTTCTCGCCCTACTCCTACGACCGCCATGTGCCGCTGGCCTTCTACGGCTCGGCGTTCGTGCCGGGAACCTACCACGACCGCGTCGCCCCCGTGGATATGGCGGCAACCTTCGCCTCGTTGCTGCGGATCAATCAGCCCTCGGCCTGTGTCGGCCATGTGCTGACTCAGGCGATTCGCCCGGAAGGCCGCGTGGCCGAAGCCGGCCACAGAACGGCCGCGGCAAACAGAACGGCAGCGGCAAAATGACCGCCACCGCGAAGAGCAAGGGGCCGGACATGCGCGTCACCGTCGCGGGCGTCGAGTTCTGTTCGCCCGTCATCGCTGCCAGCGGCACCTTCGGCTACGGTATCGAGTTCGAGGAGATCATTTCGCTCGACCGCATCGGCGGCTTCGTCACCAAGGGCCTCTCGCGCGAGCCCATGGCGGGCAACCCCGCGCCCCGCATCATCGAGACGGCAGCAGGAATGATCAACTCCATCGGGCTGCAGAACATGGGCGTCCGCGCCTTCATCGAGGAGAAGCTGCCGAAGCTCCAGCACATCCAGGGCGCGGTGGTCATCACGAATGTCTTCGGCTTCACCATCGAAGACTGCATCGAGGTGATCCATGCCCTCAACGATGCGCCCGGCATCGCCATGTACGAGCTGAACGCGAGCTGCCCCAATACCAGCCATGGCGGCATGGTCTTCGGCACCGACCCGCATCAGCTCTATACGCTGGCCTCGCGTTGCAAGGCAGCGGCCAGCAGGCCCTTGATGGTCAAGCTATCGCCGAACGTCACCGACATCGGGCTTATGGCGAAGGTCTCCGCGGATGGCGGCGCGGACGCTGTCTCGCTGGTCAACACGTTCGTCTCGCTGGTCATCGACGTCGAGACGGGACGCCCCCGCATCGCCAACGTCACAGGCGGACTCTCCGGTCCCGCCATCAAGCCGATTGCGGTGCGCATGGTCCATGAGGTGTCGAAGGCCGTGAAGATTCCGATTATGGGTATGGGCGGAATCCTACGTGCGGAGGATGCCGTGGAGTTCATGATGGCCGGGGCGACAGCCGTGCAGGTCGGTACGGCAAGCTATGCCGACCCGCGTGCTGTGGAAAATATAGCCAACGGCCTGAAACGCTGGTGTGCTGCGCACAATCTTGCCCGCGCCAGCTCGCTCACCGGGTCTGCGCTGCTCTAGAAGGAAGTGCTCTGACCTGACGGCTGGTCCACTGCGCGTGGGGCGGTCACTTCGTGACGTGTATACCCCCTTCGGGTCGGGTCTCCCGTTGGTCGCCAGGAAGCATCTTTGTGCCGACCATCGGGAGGCTGTAGGCGAAGCCGGTATCCCCCCCACGAAGTGGGCGCCGCCCGCGTAGGGCGCACTACTTCTTTGCAAGCGCTGCAGTCTAGAATAGGGAAGTGATGACCGTACACTCCGCCCCTGCAAGCTCCTCCGCCCCCGCCGATCTTCGTCCCATCCGCCGCGCCCTCCTCTCCGTAACCGACAAGACCGGCCTGGTAGAGTTTGCCCGCGTGCTCGCCTCGTTCAACGTAGACCTCGTCTCGACCGGTGGAACCTCACGCACGCTACGGGAGGCCGGTTTGCCCGTGCGCGACATCAGCGATCTCACCGGCTTCCCCGAGATGCTCGATGGACGGGTGAAGACCCTGCACCCCAAGGTTCACGGCGGCATCCTTCACATTCGCGATAACGCCGAGCATATGGCGTCGGTCGCCGAGCATGAGATCGAGCCCATCGACATGGTGGTGGTGAATCTCTACGCCTTCGAGAAGACCTCGCAGCGCCCCGGTGTCGCCTTCGCGGATGTCATCGAAAACATCGACATCGGGGGCCCATCGATGGTGCGCTCGGCGGCGAAGAACTTCGCGGACGTGGCCATTGTGACTTCGGTCGCGGACTACTCCGTGCTGGCCGAAGAGCTTGCCGCCAACTCCGGCAGCCTCAGCCACGCCACCCGCTGGCGCCTCGCCAAGGAGGCCTTCGCCGTCACCGCCGCCTACGACGCCGGCATCGCCACCGCCCTTGAGAGCATTGAGGCTCCCTCCGGCCCCGCAGTCTTCTCGAACGAGAATCTGCCACAAACGATCCGGGTGATCGATCCTCTGGCAAAGACGCTTCGCTATGGCGAAAATCCTCACCAGAAGGCCGCGCTGTATATCGACGGTAGCGGCAAAGGAGTGGCCGCCGCCAGGCAGCTTCAGGGTAAAGAGCTTAGCTACAACAACATCGTGGACCTCGACGCCTGCTGGGAGCTGGTCAGCGAGTTCGACGAGACCGCCGTGGCGATCATCAAGCACACCAACCCCTGCGGCGCAGCGACCGGCGCGACAGTCGTAGAGGCCTACCGCCGCGCCCTTGAGGCCGATCCGGTCTCAGCCTTTGGCGGAGTCATCGGCATCAACCGCGAGGTCGACGCAGAGGCTGCCGAGGAGATCGCCAAGCTCTTCGTCGAGGCTATCGTCGCCCCCTCCTTCACCCCGGCGGCCCTGGAGCGCTTCGCAGCCAAGAAGAATCTGCGACTTGTCCAGATCGATCCGGCTCAGACCCCCCGCATCCTGAAGCACGTCTCCGGCGGCCTCCTGGTGCAGGACGCCGACCGGCTGCGCGTCAGCGAGACCGATCTCCGCATGGTCTCCGCACGCAAGCCCACCGCCGAGGAGATGCGCGCCCTGCTCTTCGCCTGGCAGGTCTGCAAGCACGTCAAATCGAACGCCATCGTCTATGCCCGGTTCAACGAAGGGCACGGCCAGACGGTAGGGATCGGCGCAGGTCAAATGAGCCGGGTTGACGCCGCCCGATTCGGCGCGATGAAGGCCATCCTTCCGCTGCAGGGGACCGTCGCTGCCTCCGACGCCTTCTTCCCTTTCGCAGACGGCCTAGAAACAGTAGCGAAGGCGGGTGCCACGGCGGTCATTCAGCCCGGGGGCTCAGTCCGCGACGCAGAGGTCATCGAGGCTGCCGACAAACTCGGTGTAGCCATGGTGTTTACCGGAATTCGGCACTTCCGCCACGGATAATGCTGCGGGTTGCCTCTCCAGGCGGCTATAATCCCGCAATGCGGCGGAATCGGCCTGTTTGTTGTCCCCGGAGGGGCTGCATCCAATCCGTAGGCGGCACCGTCTAACCAGTGTGTTCGCTAGTTTTTCACCATTTGGCCTTGACTCCGTTGGCACAGGACCCCATATCTCATGACCTTGCTTTTGCGTGCCTCGTCTCTTCGCCATCTTCATCTGCTTCCTGCGGCGGCCCTTCTTTTCGCCGCCCACACGATGCTCGCCCAGGCCCCGGCCGCCGCGAAGACGCCCGCCCCGCCTAGCCATACCACGCCTGATCGCGCCTCCTCCTACTATCACTACGGGCTGGCGCACCTCTACGAAGATCTCGCCGTCAACGCCGGGCGCTCGGACTACGCGACCCAGGCCGTAGAAGAGTACAAGCTCGCCCTCTCCGCCGACCCGAACTCCCGCCTCCTGCAGGATGGCCTTGCCGACCTCTACTTCAAGATCGGCCGCATCCGCGAGGCCGTGGCCGCCGCGCAGGATCAGGTCACCAAGAATCCCGACGACGCCGAAGCCCACACCCTGCTCGGCAAGGTCTACCTGCGCTCGCTCGGCGACATGCAGAGCCCCCAGTCCGGACAGATGTTGCAGCTTGCCATTGCGGAGTACGAAAAGCTCGTTGAGTTGAAGCCCGGCGACGTCGAGACTCATCTTCTCCTGGGCCAGCTCTACGGCCTCAACCACGACTCCGCCAAAGCCGAGGCTCAGTTCAAGGCCGCGCAGAAGATCGACGCCAACTCCGAAGAGGTCGTCCTCAACATGGCGAGGCTCTACAGCGATCAGGGCGACCCCAAGCGTGCCGCAGACGCCCTCAACGCTATCCCCGTCGATGACCGCACCCCCCGCATCGAGTTCGCTCTCGGCGCCAGCTACGAACAGTTGAAGCAGCCCAAGGAGGCGGTCGCCGCCTACCATCGCGCCCTCGACATGGAGCCCGACAATCTTGACACCGAGCGCGGCCTCGCCAATGCGCTCCTCTCCGACGGCCAGCTTGACGTAGCGCTCAAGACCCTCAACGAGATCGTCAAGGCCGAGCCGCAGGACGCCCAGTCGCAGATTCATATCTCTGAGATTCAGCGCCGCCAGGGCAACTACGACCAGGCCCTCGCCACGATCGAGAAGGCCAAGCCCCTCGCCCCCGACTCGCTCGAGCTGTCCTACAACGAAGCCCTCATCTACGATTCGCTCGGCCGCTACGACGACGCGATAGCCACACTTACCAAACTGGTCGCCGGCTCCGCGCACGCCGATGGCAAATACTCCGAACCCGAAAAGGCAAACCGCGCTGTCTTCCTCGACCGCCTCGGCATCATCTATCGCGAGCAGAACAAGACCGCCGAGGCCATCACCGCTTACAAGCAGATCGTTGAGCTTGGCGGCGACTACGCCAAGGGCGGCTACCAGGGGCAGGTGGACGCCTACCGCGATGCCCACCAGTGGAAGGAAGCCACCACCGCCGCCTCCGAGGCTGCGAAGGCGCTCTCGAAGGACCACGCCGTCCAGTTGATGTACGCCGGGCAGCTTGCCGATACCGGCAAAGCGGACGAAGGCATCGCCCTGGCCAAATCGCAGCTCGCCGTCACCGCGGCCACGGCCAGCACCTCGGACGACCGCGACACCCATCTCGCCCTCGCCCAGATCTATATCCGCCTCAAGCACTGGCAGGATGCCGCCTCGGAGCTGGCCAGCGCCGAGGCCCTGGCCAGCAAACCCGACGAGAAGCTCTACGTCTCGTTCCTGCGCGGAACCCTGGCCGACAGGCAAAAGAAATACGACGAGGCTGAGACCGAGTTTCGCAAGGCGCTCGCCATCGACCCGCAGAACGCTACCATCCTCAACTACCTCGGCTACATGCTCGCCGACCGCGGCGTCCGGTTGCCCGAAGCCCTCAGCATGATCCGCAAGGCCGTCGACCTCGACCCGCAGAACGGCGCCTACCTCGATTCGCTCGGCTGGGCCTACTACAAGTCCGGCCAGTACGCGCTCGCCGAAGAGAACTTGCGCAAGGCCAACGAGCGCATCAACACCGACCCCACCGTCCACGATCATCTCGGCGAGGTCTATGAGAGGACCGGCAAGCTGAAGCTGGCCGTCGCGCAGTGGGAGCGCTCCATGACCGAATACGCCCACTCGCTCCCCGCCGACGCCGATCCCACGGACGTCTCGAAGGTGCAGCACAAGCTTGAAAACGCTCGGGTCAAGCTGTCGAAGGTAAACCCCGAACCCGTCAAATAAAAGAAGTATCAAACCGGGAAGCAGTCGGACAGGGAAGCGGTTGGGCTTCCCTCTGCCCGGCCCGCTTCCGATACACTTGAACCAGACCATGCCAATCGATCTGCATCGATGCGCGGTCGCCGGAGACCAGGACGATCCGCTCCTGGCCCGCGTCTACCCCGCTCCGTTTCGACCCACCCGTACGCCCTTCCAGCGTGATCGCGAACGCATCGTTCAGGCCCGGGCCTTTCGCCGTCTCGCTGGCAAGACACAGGTCTTCACCAGCCGTGCCTCCGACCACTTTCGCAGCCGCCTCACCCACACCATGGAGGTCGCGCAGATCGCCCGCGCTGCTGCAGTCGCCCTTGGCCTGCACGAAGACCTCGCCGAGACCCTCGCCCTGGTCCACGACATCGGCCACCCTCCCTTCGGCCACGCCGGCGAGCGCGCCTTGGACCACTGCCTCCAGCGTCATGGCCGTGGCTTCGACCATAACCTGCACGCCCTCCGTATCGTCGAGCACTTCGAGCAGCGCTACGCCGCCCACCGTGGCCTCAACCTCACGCTCGGCGTGCGCGAGGGCATCATCAAGCACTCTCGCGACTACGACGCCGCCAGACACCCCGAGCTCGCCGGCTACCTGCTCGACCAGCGCCCCCCGCTCGAAGCCCAGTTGATCGACCTGGCCGACGAGATCGCCTACCTCACGGCAGACCTCGACGACGGCGTCGAGTCCGGCCTGCTCGAGATCGGGCACATCCGCAAGCACGTCGACATCCTTGCGCGATGCTACCGGGTCGTTGAGAGGGAGCACACCGGCGTCGAAGAGAAGTTCCTCTTCAACGAAGCCCTGCAGTTGATGCAGAACGTCCTGACCGACGACCTCATCGCGAACACGCGCCGCAACACCGAGGCCATCGGCGCCCAGTGCCTCGCCGAAATACGCGCCTACCCCTCCCGTCTCGCGCTCTTCTCCCCCCAGGCCGAGGCCGAGCGTCTGCAGGAGAAGCGCTACCTCTACGACACCCTCTACACCTGCCAGGCCCTTGAGATCGAGCACGACAAGGCCGAAGAGGTCGTCACCACTCTCTTCGACTTCTGGATCAACGCTCCCGAGGAGCTGCCTCCCAGCTACTTCGAAGAGGTGCAGGAGGAGGGGCTTGCCCGCGTCGTAGCCGACTACATCGCCGGCATGACCGACACCTTCATCCTGCTGCAGTACGCCCAGATCAAACGCGCCATCCGCCGCTAGGTCACTTCGACATATTTTGCTGCATTGGCCTGACGGCTGGTCCCACTGCGCGTGGGCGGTCACTTCGTGACGTGTATACCCCCTTCGGGTCGCCGCTCCCGATGGTCGCCAGAATCTTCGTGCCGACCAACGGGAGGACTGAGGCGAAGCCGGTATACCCCCCACGAAGTGGGCGCCGCCCGCGTAGGGCGCCTCTTTGCCAGAAAAATATGTCGATACGGTTTCGGAAAGACAAAGAGCATCTCACTGGCTGTAGAATGCCAGCCAAATGAGCTTCTCTCCCGCCAACATCACCGCGCTCGTGGTCGCTGCCAGCTTCGCCGCCGGCCTGAACATCTACGCCACCGTGCTGACGCTCGGCATCCTCGCCCGCACCCAGTGGGTTGCGCTGCCCCCAGGGCTCGACTCGCTCGGCCACACCTGGGTCCTCGTCACCTGCGCCATCATGTTCGCAATCGAGTTTGTCGCCGACAAAATTCCCGGCTTCGACATGATCTGGAACGCGCTCCATACCGTCGTTCGCGTGCCCATTGCGGGCCTGGTGGCCTACCATGCCAGCGCACAGCTCTCCCCGCAAATGCAGATCCTCGCCACGACGCTCGGCGCAGCCATCGCACTCGCCGTCCATAGCTCGAAGACCGCTGTGCGCGCCGCAGTCACCCCCAGCCCGGAGCCCGTCTCCAACATCGCCCTCAGCACCACGGAGGACTTTGCGGCGGTCGGCCTGACGTGGTTCGCGACCCACCACCCCTTCATCGCCGCCTCCATCGCGCTCATCTTCCTGGTGGCCAGCATCCTGGCAGCCCGCGCTCTGCTGCGCGCCATCCAGCGACCTCTGCGCCGCCTCTTTCGGCTCGACCCCGAAACCACCGAGCTCCCCCCCACCCAACCCATGAACCTCAACTAATCTCCACCCTGTCAAGCCCGAAAATCACCTAACCAACAGAAAACAAACAAGAAAACCGCTGCAGATTCGCTCCCTCCAATCCGCTAAAATAGAAACAGATCAAAAAGACAGAAAACCCCTCCCCCATATTTCTGGCTCTATCTCTTTTGTTTTGAACAATTTAGCCATAACTCCTTTGTTTGGAATATTTGGCGAGATCGACCCCTCGTAAACCTAAGTAAATAATAAGGATACGTCCAAATACCCCCCGGGGGGTACCCCCCTCAGGGAGAAAATCTACCGCGTCGAAGGCAAAGCCAACTGGAACAGTTTGACCGGGTCCAGGTAGCTCCCCTGCCAGCGCACCCCCAGGTGAAGGTGCGGCCCCGTAGCCCGACCGGTGCCGCCGCTCAAAGCGATCCGCTGACCACCCGAAACCCCATCGCCCACCGCAACTTGAATCTTCGACAGGTGCATGTACACCGTCATCAACCCGAGGCCGTGGTCGATCACCACGCATCCGCCCTCGAAGTAGAGCGGCTGTGCCAACACGACCTGGCCCGCATTGACCGCCGCCACCGGCGTGCCGTTCTTCGCGCGATAGTCCAGACCGCGATGGACGCTCGCCAGCGTCCCGTTGAAGACCCGCCGTGTGCCGAACGAGTCCGAACGCGGAGCGAGTGGGAGCGGAGGCACAAACTCCCCGGTCCACTCCGGCCTGGGGGCCGTCTTCGCAAACGCCTTGTCTTTCACGATCTTGTCGGCGGCAATCTCCCGCAGAGCCTTTGGATCGGGCTTGATGAATCGGTCCGGCACCTGCAGTGTTACCTCCGCGTACGGCGCCACCTCCACTGCCAGATCGCGATGGAGCCTCTGCTGACTGCCATCCTTCAGGTCAGCCTCAACGTCGAGAGGATACCTCCCCGGCGCCACCTCGACATCCACCCCCGCCAGCGCATACCACCTCCGCCCGCCACGTCCCGAAAAAAACGCGACCTTCTTCCCCATCCACGAACCCGAAACCTCCACAGCCTCATCCTTCAACGCAACCGTGATCAGAAACGGAGCACCGTTCTCCAGGTGATCGGGCGCTACAACTAACCCATCCGTAGCCGCGCCATTACAGTACGCCGCCCCCACAAACGAGAACGACAGAACGAGAGTCAGCGCACGAAGAAGTATTTTCATAGGAAGAATTGAAAAAGAAGAAGGAAGCTGGGACGCAGGGCGAGAAGCGCGAGGCTTCGACGCAGTGATATTCTAGCCTGAATCCGGTCACAACGAGGCTGCAACACTTCATGTCCAACCCAGACGTTCCGCAATCGGAAGCACCCATCGAATCAACCGAGTCCTTCGACACGATCCTCTCGCAGTTCGAGCAGAGTCACTCTCGCAAAGCCGCGGATAGCAAGCAGATCGATGGAACGGTCATTGCCGTTACAGTCGAATCTGTCTTCGTTGACATCGGCTACAAGACCGAAGGTGTTCTGCCGCTGACGTTGTTCCAGGCTGCGGGAGAAGCGATTGCGCCCGGCGACAAGCTCCTGGTCTCCGTGAAGGGACGCAACGAAGAGGGTTATTACGAGCTCTCCCGCCTGCGCGTGGAGCAGCCCAAGGATTGGACCGCTCTCGAGCAGGCCTTCGCCGACAAGTCCATCATCGTCGGCACCGTCACCGCCGTCGTCAAGGGCGGACTGAGCGTAGACGTGGGCGTTCGCGCCTTCATGCCCGGCTCACGCAGCGGGGCACGCGACGCGGCCGAGATGGAGAAGCTCGTAGGGCAGGAGATTCGCTGCCGCATCATCAAGCTCGATGCAGCCGAAGAGGACATCGTGGTCGACCGCCGCGCCGTATCCGAGGAGGAGGACCGCTCCACGAAGGAGCGCCGTTACTCCGAGATCGCTGAAGGAGCGACCGTCTCCGGAACCGTGCGCAGCCTCGCCGACTACGGCGCCTTTGTCGATATCGGTGGCGTCGACGGCCTGCTGCACATCAGCGACATCGCCTGGAGCCGCATCGAGAAGCCGTCGGATGTTCTCTCGGTAGGCCAGCAGATCGACGCGAAGGTCCTGAAGATCGACCCCGAAGGCAAGCGTATCTCACTGGGCCTGAAGCAGCTTCAGCAGCACCCGTGGGACGCTGCCGCCGGCAAATACGTTGCAGGCGAGCGGGTGCGCGGTACCGTGACACGAGTGACGGACTTTGGAGCGTTCGTGGAGTTAGAACCAGGCATCGAGGGCATGATTCACCTGTCGGAGATGTCGTGGGCAAAGAAGGTGCGCAAGCCCGCTGATCTGCTGAAGGCCGGTGACACGGTCGACGTGATGATTCTGGGGGTGAACCAGGCGGAGCGCCGCATGTCGCTTGGGCTCAAGCAGACCTTGGGCGATCCCTGGGCCGAGGCCTCGGAGAAGTACGCCGTCGGCTCAATCGTGGAAGGCCCGGTCACCAGCTTCACAAAATTCGGCGCGTTCGTACAGTTAGCCGAAGGCGTCGAAGGGATGATTCACGTCAGCGAGATCAGCGCCGAAAAACGCATCGAGCGTCCGCAGGATGTGCTGCGGGCCGGTCAGCTGGTCAAGGTTAAGGTGCTTGAAGTAGACAAGGAGAAGCGGCAACTGCGGTTGAGCATGAAGCAGATGGTTCCGACTGGCCTGGACGAGTACATCGCCGAACACAAGGAAGGCGATGTCGTGACGGGACGCCTGATGGAGATCTCGGACGGACACGCAACCGTGGAGCTCGGCGAGGGCATTCTCGCCAAGGGTAATTTGACTACCGCTGCTCCAGCGGCGGAGCAACCGCAGGCAGCGGCGGCGCTCGATCTGTCGTCCTTCAGCTCCATGCTGGCGGCGCGATGGAAGAACGGTCCAGCAGCCAGCGAGGCCAAGCCTGAACCCGTGCGCGCCGGACAGATCCGCAGCTTCAAAATTTCGAAGCTCGATCACGATGCGAAGAGAATTGAAGTTCAGTTGGTCTAGGGAGTCGTCAAGGCCAAGGGCGGAGGCAGGTAGCCGAAGTCGCGCTCGACGGCAGCGGCGATGCCTAACACTACTTCATCCTGGTAGGGCCGACCTGCAATCTGCAGGCCGATTGGTAGCTTGTCAGCTGACCACCCTACCGGCACGACGGCGGCAGGGGCGCCAAGCAGGTTGAACCACTGGGTGTAGCGCATCGCATCGAGATAATCGACCCTCTGGCCGTCCACGTTCCATGCCCGCTCTCCATGATGAAACGCCGGGACCGAGCAGACCGGCGAGAGCAGGACAGGGAACTGCCGCATCTCTTCGAGCAGCTTGCCCCGTACCGCATCGCACTCCGCCCATGCCTCCAGCAACTCCGCGCCGGAGAGTGGCGGCTCTGCATGGGCGATGCCGAGGAAATCCTCAAACGTCGGGCTGAGGAGGGCTTCGTGTCCGGCAATCACAGGGGCGAGCATCATCGCTCCACAACGCACAAAAAACTTCCACCAGAGCTTGCGCGCCTCCTCAAGAGCGTGCGGACGGAACGGCTCGACATGAAAGCCCTGGCGTCGCAGAGAACCCACCGCATCCCGCACAGCTTGTCGAGTCTCGGCTGTAACCGGGGTGAGACCGTCGTCTTCAAAAAAACCTATTGGGAACTGTTGCAGATCTTCGCGCGAGTGTTGACGAAGAGAGGTTGGAGCGCCTGTGGGATCGGCATCGTCGTGTCCGGAGAGAATGCGAAACAGCAGAGACACATCGTCGATCGTGCGCGCCATTAGCCCCACCGCGCCCAGGAGCGAGAACGGCCCCTCGCAAGGAGGCAGATGGCCACCGGCGGGCACTCTGCCCGGCGTAGGCTTCAGAGCGCATATGCCACTGAAGTGGGCAGGCGTGCGCACCGACCCGCCACCGTCGCTGCCAAAGCCTCCCGCTGAAAGTCCGGCCGCAATCGCCGCTGCCTCGCCGCCGCTGGAGCCGCCAGCGGTTCGCGTCAGGTCCCAGGGGTTCGACGTGCGACCATAGATTCGATTGTCGGTCTCGTACGCCATCAGAAACTCAGGGCAATTTGTCGTGCCGAGCACCACTGCGCCCGCTCGCCGCATCCGCGCAACGATGATGGCATCCAGTCGTGGGATGCGTCCTTTGTGGATCAGACTGCCAGTCTCGCACCGGTGGCCGGCGACAGAGATGGAAGCCTTCACCGTCATTGGCAACCCATTCAACGGTCCTTGTTGCCTGGTTCGTTCCAACGCGGCAGCCTGTGCACGCACTCGGTCTGCATCGAAATCGATCAGCGCGTTGAGCTGTGGATTCAATCGCTCAATATGGCGGATATGCTCCTCCGCTAACTCCAGCGGGGAGATCTTCCGCGCGTCAAGCATCGCCAGCATTTCGACAGCGGAGTGCAGAACAAGATCGCTCATGGTCGAGTGGGTCTGCTGCCGGGTGTCGATGAGGTTGGAGTATAGAGAAACTGATACCGATGAACCGCAGTGCCGGACTCGAATCGATCATTCCATTCCAGCTGATAGGCAGTATGTTTCGCGTCGTCGGGGTAGTGCTCCGTGCTGGCGTACGGATAGCCGCTCATACTGTGAAAGGGCATCGCGTTCACTGTAAACGGACTGGCCTCGTAGAAGTCCATGTCCTTCACAAAGCCGTTCGCGTAGAAGAAATAATCGCGGACCCAGCCCGTGGGCAGCGCAGGCTGGGCGATGGCGTTGAACTCGAGGTCCATGTCCTCGCCTGTCCCAAAGATCACATACTCATCATCGATGCGGTTCAGCAGAGGCGTGACATCGCCGTAGTGCGTATAGGAGCCCCGCTGCGGCACGAACGGACCGGTACGGCTCATGCGTTGGTAGTTGTAATTCAGGTCTCCGGGTGTCTTTCCGTCGAGTTGCTGCGGATAGCCGCGGAAGGCGAGCTGCGCGCTCATGAGCGGCAGTTCGGTCTGACGTGTCTCTGGAGTGCCGGGTATCTTGGGACCAGTATCGACCAGCACTTGGTCCCAGTAAATCTGAAGATTCGTCACCAGCCGTATACGCTGACTGCCCGTGGGCAACTTTCCAGTGAGGTCGACTACGATGGTGCGCGGCAGCCCGGCAGGGAAGCCCATGTCGTCGATGATGCGCCGCCACGAGCCGTCGGCAAGCTGGGCTTCCATATAAGGCGGAGTCGGTGCTAGCCCAGCCTGCCACGCCGCATACATCGAACTCGCCGAAAAATATTCGACGAAGCCATGCAGCAATAGACGCAGTGAGTTTGCTGGCGTCCATGCGCCGAGTTCGAGTGTAAGCGTGTGCTGATTGGCAAACCCGGCAAACGGCAGATTGGTGAAGTCCTTCACATACTCGTGGTCCACGGCTCGCAGCAGGGAAAGCACATCGCGGCCATGATCATCCCATGCACCCAACGGAGCACGCGCCGTGCTGCTCAAAATCGTCTTCGCCTTTGCGAACGGAGGCTCACTCAGAAAGCCTTCGTTCGGATACACCTCAGTCCCCGCAGGGTGATCGATGGCGACTAGTCGTACCTGGTCGACATAGTTCACCTCTTCCATCGGTTCTCCGAAGCGCAGGCCCAGCCTGCCTTCTCGCGCCTTCAACTGAGATCCGTTGATCTTGATCCACTCATCCGGGTCGGGCGTGTTTCGTCGCACGGGTGAGGTCCAGTGCCCCACAATGCCTGCGCCGATCACATCCGTAACGAAGCTGAACTTCACCCCATCCCACGCGAAGAGCGTCGGGCACGAGCTGCCACGACGGTCCAGCTCTGTCAACAGCAGCCTCTTGCCTGCGGGCACATCGATCTCGTCCTGCGGCACTCCCGTTGGCCAGAGAAGGCGAACCAGATCGGCCCTGTCCGCGCTTCCCAATCCAGCGACGATGTCCTGCGTGCCCGTGACCTCCCACTTCTGCCACATGCCATCGGCAAAGACCTCCACCTTCGTACCGAGCGCGCTCTTATTGTCGGCAAGTCCTTTGAGAGAGATCCGCAGCGAGTGGTTTCGGTCTCCACCCTCATTGTGCAGAACCACGGGCGCAACATCCATCTGCGTAACGATGAGGTCCGCAGCGCCGGCATCGGCGATAGGTGCAGCAAGCAGAGAACGAGGCGACTTTAGTTTCACCGTATCCAGCTTCACCTGCGCCGTGACGTCGCGAAAGCCCTGCGGCCCGAGGTTGCGCAACACGCGCACCACCGAGCCACTCGCCGTCTCGACGGCCATCGCGAGGTCAACCCATCCGTCGTTGTCGATGTCCGTTGCAACCACACTCCATCCCTTGGTCACGTCCCGCAGCGGCAAAGGAATACGTTCGAAACGTTTGCCGTCGGTATTTTTCCAAAGTGTGATCCCCGGCGCACCAGCATGAGTCAGCGCGACGTCCATCCACCCGTCTTTGTTGAAGTCGAGTACAGCTACCCCTGTCGTAGGAGGCAGCCCGGCCTCCGTAAACAAGGCAGAAGACTGGAATGCGCCATCGCGAGGATTGGCGAAGAAGGTAGGGGCCGAGCCTGAGCCAGTTACCACCAGGTCCACCGCGCGGTCGTTGTTGAGGTCCGTAAGCACCGCGGCTGTCGTACTGCCACTGCCACGAAGGCCCGTCTGTTGCGTCCAGTCCGTGAAGGTCTTGTCGCCATTGTTGCGCCACAGAACATTCGGCCCAGCTCCGTTAACAGCTTTCCCGGTAACGAACAGGTCCAGATCTCCATCGTGATCATAGTCAACAAAGATCACCCCTGAGGGATGGTTGTTGGGTACGATACCTGCAGCCTTCGTCACCTCAGCAAAACTGCTGTTCCCCAGATTCCGAAACAGGAGGATGCGGTCGCTCATAGCGAGCGCAAGGTCGGGCAGGCCATCATTGTCGTAGTCGCCCACAGCACAGGCTACACCATCGCCACTGACCGCAAGGCCTGTCTGCGCGGGCGCAAGGAGCTCGAAGCTGCTGCCGCCTGTGCTTCGATAGGTACGCACTGCGCTTGGCCCACGGCCCATCACAATAAGGCTCATGCGTCCATTCCCATCGGCATCGATGAGACATGCACCGCTGCCGCCAGCCCCAGTCACACCTGTGCCTTCCCACGTCTTTGAAAAGGCGACCGGAATCATCGGCCCCACCTTGGGTGCGCCTCCCGTTGCAACTTCGGCGCGTCCAAGGCTGCCCTCCTCTCCGTAGGTGTGCGAAAAGGGAACGGAAAGCTTTGCATTCGTTAGCTGTCTAAATCGTTCGAAGGCTGCACGGGCTTCGTCCACCTTTCCTTGACGCTGCAAGGCGCGGGCTAGACCGAACTGCGCCGAAGCATGCAGCGGATTCAGCTGCAACGCCGATCGATACTCTGCGATCGCTGCTGGAAAATCATGTAGCTCAAGCTGAAACGAGCCCAGAAAATAGTGGCTGTCCGCGCTGTCGGGGTCCAGCTTTAGCACCCGCTGAAAGGCAGTCATCCCCTGCTGCGGTTTGCTGTCGCTGCGATAGAGCAACCCAAGGACGTACCATACGCGCGGATCGCTGGGAGCCTCTGTGGAGGCATGCTCCAGAGCCTTCGTAGCTTCCGGAAGTCGCTGCAGGTAGAGCAGCGCGATGCCTCGGTTCAGCTCCGCTGCGACCAGCGAAGGATCAAGACGATAGGCCTCGTCGAATCTGTCAGCCGCGCGCTCCAGAAGCTGCTGACCCATCAGGGCTGTCCCCAGATTGTTTAGGCGGGCCGCTTCACGTTGCGGACCATTCTCAGTTGCCAGCCCCTGCAGCGCGACGCATGGCAGGGCAACGCATAGCACTGCACCCTGTCGCGCAGCCGCACCTAACCGAGCCAACAGAGTTCGCCTGCAATGCATTCCTTATCCTCTTCAACCACGCTGTAAATCAGCAAGTGCCGCGCGCAGCGCCGCGCTGACCTGTTCGATCTCATCCTCCGTAATGCGATTGAAGAATGGCAAGGCTATAGTACGGCAGGCCTGCGCCTCCGTCACCGGCAACGCGGAGTTCCGCCAGCCTTTGTAGCTTGGCTGCATATGCACAGGCGCAAAGTAACGACCGCAGCCAATTCCCATGCTGGTCAATTGCGTTACTATGCAGTCGCGGTCCGCCTCAGTGTACGCAGCATCCAGTCGGACGACGTACACAAACCAACTGATGCGTCCACGCGGAATCTCCAACGCAGGCAGCACCAGGCCCTTCACTTCTACGAGCGATGCATCATACAGACGTGCCACCTGCTCCCGCCGCCGCAGAATCTCCTCGATCCTTCCCATTTGCGCTAGGCCCAGAGTGCAATTGATCTCAGACAGGCGATAGTTGTACCCTACCTCGGCATGCTGCAGCCAATCTCCACTGTCGTAGCGCCCCTGGTTGCGCAGCGCGCGAATGCGTTCCGCCAATGCAGGTTGCTGCGTTATCACCATCCCGCCTTCACCCGTCGTAATCTGTTTGTTCGGATAGAAGCCAAACACTGCCGCATCCCCGAAGGAGCCGACCTTCTGGCCCTCACATTCCGCACCAATGGCTTCGCACGCATCTTCGATGACGACAAGCTTATGACGCCGCGCGATCTCAAGGATTGCAGCCATCTCCACCGGCCTTCCGAAGGTGTGGACCACCAGGATCGCCCGTGTCCGCGAAGTAATGGCCCTCTCGATGCAGACTTGCGACATATTCAACGACGCCTCATCAATATCCACGAACACGGGCAATGCCCGCTCATAGCGGATCACGTTCACAGCTGCGATAAAAGTGAACGAAGGCACAATCACCTCGTCCCCCTCGCCGATGCCCAGCGCGCGAATACAAAGGTGCAACCCCGCCGTACCCGAGCTGACCGCAATCGCGTGCTGCACGCCAATATACTCGGCCACAGCTTTTTCGAACGCCACCATCTGCAGCCCTAGGCTCAACCGCGACGTGCGCAACACTGCAGTGACCGCCTCGATTTCTAACTCGGTTATGTCGGGCGAAGAGAGAGGAATTGTCATCGCTGTTGTAAGGGCTCGCCTTCGCCATTGGCAGACGCTCGCTTTCGCAAGAGGTCCCCGAGCGGTACCGTCGTCAGCACCTGTACAATTCGTTCCGAAGTACGGCCATCGCCATACGGATTTTCCATACCGCGAAGCGAGTCGCGAAACACCGTACTTTGCGCTGTTGCAACCTTTTCCATAATGTGCTCCACGCACGGTTCGGCGTCGAGCACATTTCGTGCGCGCTCGCGGCCATATTGGCGCAGACCGACGTTTACTACCGGGAGCGCGAACGATGCAGCCTCCATGATCCCACTGCTGGAGTTGCCCAGAAGAAGCCTCGCCTGCCTGAGCAGACTCCAGTACGTCACCGCATTCAGATTCACGAACACCCGCGCATCAGCACGCCCTTCGAGAAAACTGCGCGTTCGTTCCATCAGCTTGTGGCTACCGGCATCGGCATTGGGATAGCAAAATAGTATCTGCCCATCGATGCGTGTGAGTGCGGCAAACAACGCGTCTGCCTCCTCCGTCGTGTCTTGCAGCAGCGTCACAGGATGGTAGGCCACAACGGTCGCAGATCGCGTCAGATCGACTCCCAGCTCCACTTCCAACTCCTGCCGCGTCAGCAGCCTGCTGCGCGTGAGGTGATCCAGCGATGGAGCTCCCGCGCGATGCACCCGCCACCGCTCCTCTCCCATGCCGATCACCCTTTCCCGCGCCGTTTCGGTCGAAGTGAAGTGTATATGCGATATCTTTGTTATCGCGTTCCGTACCGCGTCATCGATCGCGCCTTCGCTCACCTCGCCGCCCTCAATATGGGCAACAGGAATGCGCAGCGTAAGCGCAACGCTGGCCGGGGCAAGCATCTCGTAGCGGTCGGCGATCAGGAGCATCAGGTCTGGACGCATCTGCGCCAGCACATCGCTCAGACCAAGCACGGCGAGCCCGAGCGTCTTCGCCATGCCAACATCGGTGTCAGAACTCAACAAGCACTCGATGCGCGACGCGATCGCAAAACCGTCCTGTTCGATCTCGCGAATCGTACCGCCGAACGCCGGCGACAGGTGCGCGGCCAGCACGATCAACTTCAGGTCAATGTCAGGATGGGCCGCGAGGTCCTTTAGCGGCCAGTAGAGATGGCTGTAGTCTGCACGCGACGAGGTGACTGCTGCAATCGTCCGCTTCATGCGTTTACCGCCGCTCCAGCAACCGCGCTTACCCGTTCGCGAAGCAGCAGGCTAGGCCGATACTCTGGGACCAGCCGAAGGACCGCCGCTAGAAGCAATCCAACCTCGCGGCGACGAACCGCCTCCTCCAGAGCCTTGATTCCAGCGACCAACTCATCTCCGTTAATCAGGGGAGTATCGACCTTGCGCAATAGGCCCACAGCCTCGCCAGAATAAGCCTCACGAGCAGAGATCATCGCCTCTTCCATCTTGTCTCCAGGCCGCAACTCGGTGAAGACGATCGACGTCCCCTTCTCCCCAATCAAGTACTTTGCGAGATCGAGCACATGGATCGACGCTCCCGGTTCCGGAACCAGCAACCCTGCGGGACACACCGGCTGCAGCGTGCCCAGAAGCGTTGCCACCGCCTCCTTGGTAGTCATAAAAAATCGACGCACTTCGGAATGCGATACCGTTACCGGCCCGCCGCGTGCAATCTGTCGAAGGAACAGCGGTACAACGCTGCCCGACGAGCCCAGCACATTGCTCAATCGAACCACTTGCATTCGCGTCGAGGGAGCTTTCGTGCCAAGCATCACAAGCTCCGCAATGCGCTTTGACGCACCCATCAGACTTGCCGGATCGGCCGCCTTATCTGTCGAGACCATCACCATTCGCTCGCAACCGTGCTTTGCGGCGGCCTCTGCAAGCACACAAGTCCCAAGCGTATTATTCGCCACCACCGCGAATGGATGCTTCTCCATCAATGGTACATGCTTGAACGCCGCCGCGTGGTACACGATATTCGGCTGATACTGGCCAAAAATCTCGTCGACAGCGGCAGAGTCGCAGACGCTGGCCAACACGGCCGTATGCGGAACCGCGCCGCCGCTTGCATTCAGCGCCTGACTCACCTCATGCAGCGCTCCTTCGGCTGCATCGAGCAGCACAAGCTCCCGTGTATTCGTCTTCGCTACAGCTCTGGCCAGCGCGGATCCGATCCATCCACCGGCCCCTGTCACCAGGACGCGCTTTCCCGTCAATCGCACGCGCGCCTCCCTGTCCAGCCTCTCAACCTCTCTTGGCCAGCTTCGCTGCAGCAGCCCGTCCCAGCTCACATGGTCGGCTTCCTTGCTCGGCATTGAAGAGTTATTTTGATTCAAAAAAATAGGCATCCCTCAATGGTTATAGCGCGAACGGCAGCTCTCTGGCGGCTGAAGCGATTTACCTGTGGAAAGTCGTGAATAATCCCGAGACAAGGACTGCGCTGGCATTAGAGCAGCGCCTCGTTCCCCTGCACAATCGGCTGTCGTATTTTGGTTAGGTTCTTCAGTTGAATCTTCGATTTTTATGGGGAAATTACTTGATTTAAGACGCATCCCAAAATTTAGTTGACAGTCGTTATTTGCTTCATGTAAACGCTTCAACGTAATACTGAATCGTTTTAGCTGGTTGCCAACGCTTAAGGTTTAGCTAGCGTTGGCTCCAATGCCCGACACGGAAACAAGCACGGCTGTGGTGTTGAGCCAAATAATCTGCCGGATGTCACGGCACAGATGCGAATGGAAGTTCTTTTGGAGGCAGTATGCAAGTGAAGCATGGAAAGTATCTTTTGAAGTTGTGGCAGCATGCGCCGTTGAGCCTGGCGCTGCTTCTGGCGTCGTTTCTCGTGTTGCCGCTGGCGGCACATGCGCAGGTCTCCGCAACTGTAAATGGCACGGTGTACGACGGCACCGGCGCTGTCATCCCTGGGGCGGCTGTTACCCTCACCAACGACGCTACCAAGGAACAGCGCAATACCCTCAGCAACGGCGAAGGCTACTTCGCCTTTCCGGCGCTGCTCACCGGTTCCTATTCGGTAAGAATTGAAGCCAAGGGTTTTAAGGGCTTCGAGCAGCACAGCATCCCGCTCAGCGCAGGTGATGTCCGCAAGCTTCCCAACCTCGTCCTGGCCATCGGGCACCAGGGGGAGACTGTGACCGTCGAGTCCGGAAGCGCCCAGATCATCCCGGTCGAAAACGGCCAGCGCGCAGCCATCCTTGACGCAAAAGATATTGAACAACTCGCAATCCAGGGCCGCAATCTTTCGGAGCTCCTCAAGGTTCTTCCGGGCGTCACCAGTGTTTCAAACGGTATCAGCAACGGGGCACAGTTTGATCCGACTGTCGTCAGCGTGGGCTCCAGCGCGGTCGGCAACGGCCTTAACACCAACGGCGCGCCAAATCGCGGCGGTACTAGTCAGCTCTCCGACGGCGTCGACATCAACGACCCCGGTTGCAACTGCAACTCGATCGCAATTCTCAACCCCGATATGACCCAGGAAGTCAGCGTCCAGACTTCAAACTTCGGCGCAGACGCTCCGCGCGGCCCGGTTGTCATCAACTCGATCAGTAAGTCCGGCTCCGCCACCTATCATGGCGCAGGCTACTTGTATGTCAGAAACGATGTTCTCAACGCCAACGACTGGCAGAGCGATCATGCCAATACTCCGAAGGGCAGTGCGCATTACTATTATCCTGGCTTCAATGTAGGCGGCCCGGTTCCATTTACCAAGAAGAAGCTGCTCGGCTGGTTTGGCTACGAGAGAATCCTTCAGAACACGGGAAACTCCAACCGGCTGCAGTCTTTCATTCCCACCGCGGATATGATGGCTGGCAACTTTACCAATACCCCCGCAAACGTAGCATTTTGCAAGGGTCCGCTAACGGCAGACGCGACGAATGGTTGTAATGATCTCTCCGGCACAGTCCTGCCGGATGGAACGACTGTCGGTGTAGGCGCCCGGCCTGCAGGTATGATTCCATCTCAGTTTCTCGACCCTGGCGCGAAGTCTCTTGCCAGCTTCTGGCCCACGGCGAACGCCGATCCAACCACCACCCCTGGCGGATTCAACTACAATCAGGTCATCCCCGGTACGCATAACGGATATCTCTTCCGCGCCCGCGTGGACTACAATCTTAACGACCGCAATACCTTCTTCATCTCCTACCAGTACGGTCAGGACTCTGCTCCCTCTCAGGGCAACGGCGCCCACATCTACTGGACTCCTGGTAACGCCATACCCTATCCGGGGGGGGGGCTTATCAGTAGCTCCTTCTCGAAATCCATTGCGGGCCACTTTACCCACATCTTCAGCGCCACCCTCACCAACGAGTTCATCGCAAGCTGGGGCTACGGCAACTTCCCTGTCGGTCCTCCATCGGCATCGGGAGCCTACAAATCTACCTTGGGATATCCCGCGAGCTACGGAACGGTCTTCAAGACCGGTTCTCTCCTAATCCCCTCTTACAGCAGCGGAGGGAATCTCACCTTTCCTGACTTTTCGCAGCAGGATATCTTCGAGTCGCCGAATGGAAAGTATCTTGTGCGCAAAGAGATGCCAGCCTTCTCCGATGGCGTTACCAAGGTCGCCGGCACTCATACAATCAAACTCGGCATCTACGCCGAAAACGTCGGCAACATCCAGGGCGGTTCGTACTCTCCCAATGGCGCTTTGAATAGCTTCAGTGGAGGAGGCAAGGTCTACAACAACCTCCTTACGCATGCCCCCCTTGGTTCTCCGAACAACCCAACAGCCAACTTCCTTTTGGGGAATGTGACGGGCTACGCTGAGAACAACAGTGCTCCGGTCAGCGACATGGCTTACCAGACGCTCGCCTTCTATGGCAACGATTCATGGAAGGTCAGCAAGCGCTTCACGGCCGAATACGGCTTCCGCTTCGAGCATATCGGTCATTGGTATGATCGCGGCGGTGATGGACTTGCAGTCTTCCTTCCCAGCCTGGTTGCCTCCGATCAGGCATCCGGCAAGCTGAACCCCGGTATCTACTCGCACGGCATCAGCCCCGGCATCTCCAAGGCCGGCTCGCCCGACCGCTTCCTCTTTGTCTCTCCGCGCTTCGGAGTCTCGTACGACCTCTTTGGCAGCGGCAGGACGATTCTGCGCGGCGGCTGGGGTCAGTATCGGTTCACCGACCAGTACAACGACTACACGGGTGCTCTAAGTACGGCGCAGAACATCAAGAGCTATGGCTTGCCCGGTCAAACCAGCGTTCTACTCTCTCAGATCGGATCCATTCCCGCTCCCGCTCCAGGAGGCATCAACGGAGCGGTTAACGCCGTGGGTGCAAGCGACTACGGCATTCCCAAGACCCGTGCCTACAACTTCACCATCTCTCAGCAGGTTCCAGGAAACTCTCTGCTGGAGGTTGCCTACGTCGGCAGCAGCAGCTCGGAGATTCTCATGGGCGGCCAGAGCATCTCGGGCAGCGGTTTCACCGATTACATTAACCTCAACAAGGTGCCGCTCGGCGCCTTCTTCCAGCCCGACCCCGTCACCAACGTCATCTCTCCCAACCCGGAGAATCTCTCGCAGGGTGCTCCGAACAACCAGGAAGCTGATTACCGTGCCTACGGTAAGGCCTACGGAACCAATAACATCAATGTCAATCAGCACGTTGGCTACTCCAACTACAACGGTCTGCAGGTGAGCTGGGTCAAGCGTTCCGAGCACCTCACTTTCAACCTCAACTACACCTGGTCCAAGACGCTTGGTACTGGCCTATTGGTTGATCCGTTCAATCTCCGTAACAACTACGGCATTGCAGCGGTCGATCGTCCTTATGTCTTCAACTCCTCTTACTCCTATAACTTCGGACGTGTCTACAACGGAGAGTCGCATCTGCTCAGCGGTGTCTCCAACGGCTGGACTCTCTCCGGTATCACCACCTGGCAGTCAGGTGCAAACCTCCAGGCAACCAACAACCCGAACTTTGGGCTCAACATCACCGGTCTCAGCGCGGCTACCTACTTCGGTACCACGGCAGCAAAGTTGATCCAGCCCGTCCTTACCTGCGATGCCGGCGCCAATCTGCAGCACAACCAAAGGGTCAACGAGTCCTGCTTCGCGGCGCCAGCGATTGGCACCAACGGACCCAGCAACTATCCCTACTTCAGGAATGCGGACTTCTTCGACACCGATCTGGCTGCCTACAAGACGTTCCACATCACTGAACACCACACAGTCCAGTTCCGCGCCTCGGCGTTCAACTGGGTCAATCATCCGCTTCCTCAGTTCAGCGGCGGCAATCAGCTACAACTCAACTACAACAACGATCTGACGCCCAACGCGAAATCCAACTCAACGACCCAGGGCTTCCTCGATACCAAGGCAGGCGGTCACGCTGCCCGTATCATGGAACTCGCACTCAAGTACAACTTCTAACCTATAGCAATGCGTGGGGCGGCTCGAACAGAGCCGCCCCACTTTTATGCATTAAGGCCGTTCTCCACAACGCACCATATCTGAGCGAGGATTCTCAACCCTTCGCTATACTTTCCCTCAATGCCCCCAGATTCAATCTCGAGACCCATGCGGACAGCTAGCCACCCGCAATCCGTGCGGTGCTTCGCCAGCGGCTGGCAACTCGCGTGGAGAGCGTTCTTCATCGTCGTTGTGGGCACGGCACATTCCTTTGGTCAAACCCTTATCCAGACCGGCGAACTGCAGCAACAGTATGACGCCGCCCAGCGGGCCCAATCCTCAGGCAACATGCTTCAAGCCGCCAGCAACTATCAAAGCTTTCTCGCCGGGACCCTCCGCCGACTCGCCGAAGCGCAGGCACAGATCGGCGACTTTCCCGCTGCTGCAAAACTCTTCGAAGAAGCGCTCGCCGTCTCCCCTCCCGATTCCACCGGCGGCTTGCGCATCGCGTTTGCCGACGCTGCCCTCGTAGCCCGAGATATTCCGAAGGCCAGGTCTCTGGCCCAAGCCGTCCTTGTCGACAATCCAAAAAGCGCAGAAGCGCGACTTGTACTCGGCGAGGCCCTGCTACAGACCAACGAAAACGACGAGGCCCGCAAACAGCTTGAGGCTGCCGTCGCTCTCGAATCCAACTACAAGAATGGCCTTGCCCTCGCGACCGCTTACCTCGCCCTCGCCGATACAAAGAGCGCAACACGCATCTTCACCGAGATGGCCGCAGGCTTCGGCGACAAGGCGACCATCCACCTTGACTTTGGCCGGGCCTATGCCGAAGCTGGTTACCCCGACCTCGCCATCTCCGAGTTCACCAAAGCGATCGCGAAAGATTCAACACTTCCCACAGCGCACTACTGCCTTGGTGCCTCCTATCTGCTCAGCCTTGGCGAAGAGGGCTTCGCAAAAGCCGCCAATGAGTTTCATCGCGAGCTCGCACGTCACCCCAACGACTACTTCAGCCTGTCGCAGCTTGGTTACATCGCGCTCAGTCAACACCGTCTGCCGGATGCCGAGGCCAACCTGAAACGCGCAGCCATCCTCGACCCCCGCAACCCCGATAACCCTCTGCTTCTTGGCCAGGTCTACACGCAGCTCAACCAGGCCGCTGCAGCCGAGCAATCTTTGCGCCAGGCCATCGCCCTCACCACCGACCTCTCTCGCAATCACTATCAGGTGCAGCGTGCCCACTATCTGCTGGGCCGCCTCCTCGTGCAGACAGGCCGTGCCGACGAAGGCAAGCATGAGATGCAGGTCTCCGCGGAGCTATTGAAGCAAAACCTCGTGCGCGACCAGGCCCGCCTTAAGGGGGCGCCCACCAGCGAAGCTGCCAGCATCTCTCCCCTACAGCATCCCCTCGACCCCACCCCAGTTGATGCCAAAACGAGACACGAGGTCGAAGCCTTCGCCTCGCGCGTAGCCCTAGCTCTGGCTGACGGCTATAACAATCTCGGCGCCATCGCCGCAGGCTCCAGCGAATTTGCCATAGCCACCCGCTACTTCGAAAAAGCAGCAAAGTGGAACCCCTCCCTCGAAGGCCTCGACTACAACTGGGGCAGGGCAGCCTTCTCCTCCGACTTCTACGCCCAGGCCGTCGCCCCCCTGGGTCGCTACCTCGCCGCTCATCCGCAGGAGCAGGGAGCCCGACGCGTCCTCGGCATCAGCTTCTTCATGCTCAGGGACTACCCCGCAGTTCTCGAGACCCTGCGCCCCATCGTGCAGGATATCTCCACCAATCCACAACTCGCCTACATGTACGCCCAATCTCTTGTTCTCACCGGCGACTACGACCGCGGCGTCGCCAGCCTGCAACGCCTCAGCAGCGCCAACCCATCGGTCCCGGAGATCCACCGCGCCCTCGGCGAAGCCTACGCAACCCACGGCGACTACCAGAGTGCCACCGAAGAACTTCGCGTCGCACTCCAATTGAACGCCGCCGACTCAGAGGCAAAAGACCAGTTAGCGATGGCCCTCGTGCATCTGGAGAGGAAGGGAACAGGCGTCCAGCCGTGACCAGTCTGAATCCGATGTCCCGCCTAAGAGACACTGTAATGCTCGCCATTCTAACCATACTGCCGCTCAACTCAGCGCACGCGCAAACCGTCGTTCCATCCCCCCTTCACTTCCGCGACATCGGCTCCCAGGCTGGCCTCGCCACCGCGCCGCACTCCGCGCCCATCAAACAGTACCTTGTCGAGATGATGGGCGGCGGCATCGCCTTGTTCGACTGCGACAACGACGGCAAGCTCGATATTGTTACCGTCACCGACTCCACCGTTGATACCTACCTCCACGGTGGCGAGCCGATGGTCACCCTGTACCATCAGGACACGCCTCTAGGCGCTCCTCCGCATTTCACCGACACCACCCTTGCCTCTGGGCTCACCACACGAGGTTGGGGCATGGGCATAGCCGTAGGCGACTTCGACAACGATGGCCTCCCCGACTTTTACGTCACCGGCTACGGACATAACGTCCTCTACCGCAACCTCGGCGGATGCAAGTTCGAAGACGTTACCACCCGAAAAGGTGTAGCTAGCAGCGGCTTCAGCGTAGGAGCAGCTTGGGCCGACTACGACCGCGACGGCAATCTCGACCTCTTCGTCTCACGCTACGTCGATACCGACCTCCAGCACCTGCCCAAGCCCGGCGAAAAGGCCTTCCAATACCAGGGTCTTCCCATGGAGGTGCCCGTCCTCAATGGCGAAACCGACTTCCTCTTCCGCAACTCCGGCAGCGGCGCCTTCGAGGACGTCTCCCAAAAATCAGGCGTCAGCAATCCCGACAAGCGTCTCGGCATGGGCGTCGTATGGGCCGACTACGATCACGATGGCTGGCCCGATCTCTTCGTCGCCAACGACATGGGCCCCAACTTTCTCTATCACAACAAGCGCGACGGAACCTTCGACGAAGTCGGCCTCCTCTCCGGCACGGCGCTCAGCGCAGAGGGTCGCTCCATGGGCAACATGGCCGCCGACTTCGCCGACTACGATCGTAGCGGAGCCCTCGATCTAGCCGTCACTCGCTACGGCTATCAGCCCATGAGCCTTTATAAAAATGAGGGTGAACTCGGCTTTACCGACCGTGCCTTCGGCGCGCATCTCGGGCAACCGGGGCAGCAGCTTGTCTCTTGGGGTGCGGGCTTCGCAGACTTCGACAATGACGGCTGGCCCGACCTCCTCGTCGCCAACGGTAACGTCAGTTCTATAGTCGACAGGCTCCCCCACGACTTGAAGTACCGCGAGCCACTCCAGCTCTTTCGCAATCAAGCCAACGGGACTTTCACCGAGTCGGCCAACGTCTCTGGCTTAAACGACGGGCCGCTTCACTCTCGCCGCGGCACCGCCATCGGAGACATCGACAACGATGGCAACGTGGATATCGTTGTCTACAACGTAGGCAGTCCGCCCTCGCTTTTCCTCAACGAAACAAAGTCCGCCAATCACCGAGTCCTGCTTCGCCTCGTAGGCAAAAAAAGCATCCGCTCCGCTATCGGTGCCCGCGTCACGCTCACCGCCGGCAAAATGGTCCAGATCGACGAGGTTCGCGGCGGCGGCAGCTACCTATCCTCCAACGACCAGCGCCTCCACTTCGGCCTCGGTGCCGCCAGCGTCATTCAGAAGCTCGAAATTGAATGGCCCAGCGGTCTCATCCAAAACCTCACCGACCTGTCAGCCGGCAAGCTCTATACAATCGTGGAAGGGGAGGGGATTCAGCAAACGGTGGACCTGGCCGCGCCTGCTGGCGAAGCCCCTGCCAAAATGGAAAGATCCAGCCATTCAAGGTAGAGCGGGATGCATTTCTATGTGCTCGAAGGAGCCTGTTTTTCCGTCCGTATGCGGCGATACATACGCTTCCGGCAGTGCACGCATTCCCAGGGAAAGAATCCGAGCCAATCCAGAACCGTGTTTTCAAACCAACCTGCGCGGGGCCATCGGCGCAGGTATGGCTCTTTACATCTACAGGTGAAGATCACCTTATGGAAGTTACGTGATACCAAGTCATGGAGTCAATGAAAAAAAATGCAGTTCGCAGTGAAAAATATTACTCATTTACTCGGAGTTGACATGAGGGAAACAGACTGGGATGATTCCTACTATCGAGCTGGGCAATCTTACAGTAACGCATTTTGTGACACATAAAAACCACCCAGAATTACTTGACACGTTGGTACGCCAGATTCTTTCTCCGGCGGCCCCCATACCGTCACCCTTTACGCTCCCAGCCTCTCCGAACGCCGTCGAAAGCACAGGCGCCGGTGGTGTGGACGGAGCTTCTTCATCCCCGGCACCTTCCCCATTTCAATCGACGGCCAGGCATCCTCTGCCTTTTTCAGCTTTATCTTGGCCAACCTTTTCTACGTTAACCCAGGCATCACGTCTCTGTCCCATTTCTGCCAAATTTAACTGGTCGGCGCTCTGCTCTACACAGGAATCTCCTCTGACCCAACCTTTAAAACAGGCACATTTGTTTTGTGTATTCTCGGGTGCGCGGTTGTCCGAGATGCCGACAGCGTCCCCTGATCTGGGGGAGGGTTCGCCCTTCGGTTCACTTCTGTGTCTCCAGCCCTGGAGCCGGACTTAAAGCACTCGGCCGCCTTGTACTATGAAGACCAATGCTCCGTCGCATGCTCTCTCATCCACTTCCGTTGCTCCTGCTCTTCACCGCCCTTTCCACCTTTCTCATCCAGTCTGGCGAACTCGGCACAGCCGATACCATGCATCGGGTGCAGGTTTCACACTCCTTCTGGACAGGCCAGCCTCAGGTCTTCCCGAATGAGTACCCGGAGTTTGGAGTGCATGGGCGTGGTGGCGCTCTGTATGCCTGGTATGGCATTGGCCAATCATTGCTCATGCTGCCTGCTGACCTCGCTGGCTCCGCAGCAAGTTATCTACCCCCGTGGCGCAATTACGTGAGCAGTGAAGCCGATCCCACCATCCGCAATATAGTCATCAGCTTCAGTATCAATATCCTCATCAGCGTGCTTACGGCATTCGTCGCATTTCGTTTTCTCGGAATGCTCGGTTTCTCTATAGGAGAGTCCATCGCTGGTACGTTGGGGCTGCTCTGCGCCACCACACACCTGCACTATGCCCAGAACATGACGGAGAATAACTACATCTTCCTGCTGACCCTCGCAGGAATTGCGTTGCAATACCAATGGCTTATTGGGAAGAACAGACACGGGCTGCTTTTGGGCTCGGCAGCACTCGGGCTCAACCTGCTCACTCGCATCACGACGATCTTTGATATCTTCGCAGCAGCCTGCTTCCTTTTCCTTGTGGCGTTCATCACCCGGCATGCGCGCACAGGAGCGAAGATGCGTCTCACCCCAGCGCAAAATAATCCTGCCATGGCGGGAGAGCTGTCTTATCCACTCACGATCTTTGCCTATCTGCGCACCGCGCTTCCCGTCTATGTTGTGTTTCTCTTCATAGATCGAGCGTATCAATACATCCGTTTTGGCTCATGGACCAACACGTATATGACAGTCCTTGGCCGCGAACAGCGACTGCTCGATCCGACGCTTCCTGCAAGCTTCCCATTCAACGGGCATTGGTTCCAGGGCGGACTAAGCTCAGGCATCCTCGGCCCTCTCTTCTCCCCGGAAAAATCTCTCTTTCTGTTCGATCCGATGTTTCTTCTCGTACTCTTGCTCATCGCCTTGCTGTGGAAACGATTGGCGCCTGCAATGCAAGCATTTTTCGTGGCCACGCTCATTCTGCTTGCCGTTTATATTGGCTTTTATGCGAATTACATCGGATGGTCCGGCGACTTCGCGTGGGGAGATCGTTATATTTCGAGTGCAGGCGAACTCTCGACACTGCTCACGCTTCCACTCCTGCTTCGATATCGGCAAACTCTTGGGCGGTTGATCTGCTCTTTCGCGTTTGTCGTCACCGCCGGAAGCGTGATCGTCCAGTGCGCATCGCTCGCCTTCTGGGTTCCGCTCGAGATCTACCAGATGCAGGACTTCGGCCATCACACCTGTGTCGTGCTGCTGCGCTTCAAGAACATTGCAGCATTCGCGCTGCACAGCCGCAGCATTTGGGGGCTTAACACGCCTGCGATGTTTCAAGACCCCTGGGATGCGGTGCACATTACTGCATGGAACTTCCTGCCTTCGTTGTTACGCCACGTCGGCATGGCTCCGCTCTGGACTGTGCATGTTCTGTATGGAGTATGGATTGTTGTGGCACTTGCCCTCGCGTTCATCACGGCAAAGCTCTTTCGCATCATCTGCCATTCCGCTGCGAAGGACGCGCATTATTCCATGAACAGGAAGCCGCTTTCTGAGTGCCCTCCGCATTAGTTGGCTTCTGGAGCCAGCGCCGGTATCGCAGCTATTACAAGAGAGAGAGAATGCCCACGAGAGGGATGTTGACCCAGGCGGGGCGATTGTCGAGTTCGTAGAGTAGCTCATAGAGCGCCTTCTCCAACAAGTAAGCGTTGAGCAGGAGCTGAGCCTGTGCAGGCTGGGGAATGAGATGTGGATTTGCGTCATCCACCGAATGCCGATAGGCACGCAGGAACTCCGTGCAGGCGGCATTCTGCCAGAGACGTGCCCAGGGCTCGAGATTTTTTGCGCCTTCAGGCCAGCGTTGGGCGAAGTTGTTCAGCGCTGCATAAGCGGCATAGCTGAAGGAACGGAACATACCGGCAACATCTCTCAGTGGAGATTGCTTGGCACGACGGTCGGCAAGGCTTCTGGCGGGTTCGCCTTCGAAATCGAGGATGACATAGTCGCTGTGCGAGCGGAGCACCTGCCCGAGATGATAATCGCCATGGATGCGAATGCGCTTTCCGGCATCGGCCGGGGTGACCGATGCGATAGCACGGGCGCGGGAGAGAAGCTCAACACGCCGGCTGAGAACGAGTGCGGCGTTGTCCGCGCTAAGCTCGGTGAGTTGAGAGATACCGCGCTTCAGCGCTTCGAGCGAGTGTGAGATCTGCTCGTCGATTCGCTTGGCGTCCGAGTCGAGGTCCTTCGGGGTGAACGGTTCCGCAGTGAAGGCCAGGTTTTCGGTTGCGGTGGCCAAGGCAAGATGCATCTCGGCGGTACGACGGCCAAGCAGAGCGACCGCATCGAGATAGAGGCCGGCTTGTTCGCGAGCCAGAGGCGATGGCTCTTTCTCTGAGAGAAACGTGGGGGAAGTTCCGAGCTCCTGCGGGTGTGGCAGCGTTGTAACGTTCTCGTAGTAGCGCGAAAGTTCGTCGAGCGTCCACTGCCAGCCATCTCCTTGATTTTCGACCAGCCCTTGAAGCAGAGCGATGGTAGTTGGCTCGCCGTGGTTAGAACTCAGCGTAATATCGCCGAGAAATGGGGGGATTCGGGTAAAGTGGGCAGTCTCGGTGAGGAAGCGCCCTATTTCAGTGTCTGGATTCTCACCGGGCTGCAGTCGCCGAAAGAGCTTAACAATGAGCTTCGCATCGTAAAGGATAGAGGTGTTGGATTGCTCTGCCGAACCGGTACGCGCGGGAAGTGGATCAGCTCCGCGAATCTCCGCGAAGACACTGCTGCTACGGCCATGGAGAGTGCCGGTTCTGGTGTCGAGCTCGCCGTTGGTTTCAATGAGCCGTAGAACAGCTTGGCGAACATCTTCGCGTGCCAAGGCATCGTGAAGGATAGCAGGTCCGGCCGGAGTGTTGACTGTGGCAATGATGCTCGCGGGATCAGCGGCACGGATAGACTCGGCATCGTCTCCGGTGCTGATCGAGAGGGGCATTTGATACGTGTTGATGGTGTCGTCATCGTAGGTAATCTGAAGGAACACCAGCGCGGCATTCAGGCCGGAAAACTCTGCCGAGTCCAGGACGTCGATGTCCTGAATGGTCCGCGACTTCGCACTAAACCAGCGCTGACGCGGTAAGTAGATGATGAGAAGTTGCTGGAGAAGTTTCAGGCCGGAACCGGTAAGAATGCCTTCAATGCCCTGGGTTAGTAGGTCCAGAATGGGTTTTTTCTGCGGAATCTGAACGGGCTCCGGAACCTCGGGTGCTGGCTGGAGTTCGAGCCATAAGAAAGCATAAGGGGCGAGCGTGAGTGGATACGGTTGCGTAGAGATTGCCGGAAAGGTGACATAGCCTAGCATCTCGACCGGGATCATGCCGGAGAACTTACTCAGGTCAAGTGAAACGGGCTGCGAGAAGCGTGACAGGTTCGCGACACAGAGGACGGTCTCGCTGCTGCCGTTCTCCTCATATTGGCGGATATAGGCAAGAATCTTCCGATTCTCCGGATTGAGAAAATCCTGTGTGCCTCGACCGAAGACGCGGAAGAGCTTCCGCAGCGCAATCATATTGCGGGTCCAGTGCAGCAGCGAGGACTGATCGCTCAGTTGCGCCTCGACGTTGATCGACTGATACCCCCAGATTGGGTCGGTGATGACGGGGAAGTAGAGTCTCGCCGGCACGGCAGTAGAGAAGCCGGCATTGCGATCAGGGTTCCACTGCATGGGGGTGCGGACGCCGTTGCGGTCACCGAGGTAGATATTATCGCCCATGCCGATCTCATCGCCATAGTAGAGAATCGGCGTGCCGGGAAAGCTGAGGAGGAGCGAGTTGAGTAGCTCAATGCGGCGGCGGTTGTTGTCGACCAACGGAGCTAGGCGCCGCCGAATACCCACATTGATACGCATGCGAGGATCGGCGGAGTAGGCAAGGTACATATAGTCCCGTTCGTCGGCGCTGACCATCTCCAGGGTAAGCTCGTCGTGGTTGCGGAGGAAGAGGCCCCACTGACAGGTATCTGGGATGGCTGGAGTCTGCGCCATGATGTCGGTGATTGGGAGACGGTCTTCCTGTCGGAGCGCCATGTAGATGCGAGGCATCAGGGGAAAGTGAAAGGCCATGTGGCACTCGTCGCCATCGCCGAAGTAGGGACGGACGTCGGTTGGCCACTGGTTCGCTTCTGCGAGAATGAGGCGGTTGTCATAGTCTTTGTCGATGGCGGCACGAATCTTTTTGATGGCGACGTGAGTCTCCGGGAGATTCTCGCAGCTAGTACCGTCTCGTTCGACGAGATATGGAATTGCGTCCATCCTTAGCGCGTCGACGCCCATATCAAGCCAGAAGCGCATGGCCTTTAGCACCTCTTCGATGACTGTGGGGTTGTCGAAGTTCAGGTCGGGCTGATGGGAGAAGAAGCGATGCCAGTAATAAGCTTTTGCAGCCTCGTCCCAGGTCCAGTTGGATTTTTCTGTATCGGTGAAGATGATTCGAGCGTCTTTAAAGAGCTGATCGGTCTGCGACCAGACGTAATAATCGCGCTCCGGTGATCCCGCGGGCGCATTGCGCGCAGCTTTAAACCAGGGGTGCTGGTCGCTGGTGTGGTTGATGACCAACTCGATCATGACCTGCATGCCACGAAGGTGAGCGGCATCGAGAAACTGCTTGAAGTCATTGAGAGTGCCGTAGCTGGGGTTGACATCCACATAGTTGGCAATGTCATAGCCATCGTCTCGCAGAGGAGACGGAAAGAAGGGCAGCAGCCAGAGACAGGTGACTCCAAGATCCTGCAGGTAATCGAGCTTGGACATCAGACCCGGAAAATCGCCGATGCCATCCGCGTTCGAGTCCATAAAGGCGCGGACGTGAATCTCATAGATAATCGCATCCTTGTACCAAAGCGGATCGGTGGCGCTGCCGGCTTTTTTCACTCGTTTTGTCCTCTTGCTGAAATAACTTTATCTATTCTGTCACTGAGTCGAGCGAAGCTTCGTAGTTTATCCCTTGATGATTCGGAAGATGTGCGCGGGCATCACATCTGGCCGCAGGGCTACGTAGTTGCTGCGTCCGTGCCATTGGTAGTGAGTTCCAGTCAGCAAATCTTCTATTTCGAAGGTCTCGTCGTTGGAAATGCCAAGTTCCTGAAGATCGAGGTCCACCCAGCCTGCCTGCTCCTGGGCAGGGTCGAGGTTGATCGCCACAATAATTGCGTTGTCGCCGCTCGATTTGCTGTAGCAGAGGATGTTTTGATTGGCGACTGGATGGAAATGGAGAGAGTCGTCGCTATGAAGCGCCGGGTTATCGCGACGAATCCGGTTGATCTGGGCGATCAGCGGGGTCAAAGGGGCGGTCAGTTTGTTGTTTCGTTCACAATCGATGCGGTTAGCAAGCGTGACACAGCCCGAAGTCGTAAATTCTCTGGCAAGGGTGTGATTAGCAGAGCGGTCCCAGTGACGAATCTCATACTTCTCGCTGTTGAGGTACTCTTCGCTTCCTGGTTTGGCAGGTGTATTCTCGCAAAGCTCGAAGGCGGGTCCGTAGATACCGTAGTTGGCGCCGAGCGTTGCAGCAAGGATGAAGCGCGTTACAAAAACCGGACGCCCGCCCGTCTGCAACGCTGCGTGCAGAATGTCCGGGGTATTGGGCCAAAGGTTGGGACGGAAGAAATTTGTAATGGGTGACTTTGTGATCTCCTCGAAGTATTGCTGCAACTCCTCTTTTGCGTTGCGCCACGTGAAGTAGGTGTAGGACTGGGTAAAGCCAGCCTTCGCCAATGAGTACATGACGTGCGGACGGGTAAACGCCTCTGCAAGGAAGATGACGTCAGGATACTTATTGCGAATCTCTCCAATACACCACTCCCAGAAGGGGAGAGCCTTGGTATGCGGGTTGTCGACACGGAAGATGCGAACGCCCTGGCCAATCCAATAGACGAAGACATCGCATAAAGCCTCCCACAGTCCGCGCCAGTCAGAAGACTCGAAATTGAGGGGATAAATATCCTGATATTTCTTGGGCGGATTCTCCGCGTACTGGATGGAGCCATCGGGGCGAATCATGAACCATTCAGGATGTTCGTTTACCCAGGGATGGTCAGGGGAACATTGAAAGGCTATGTCCAGAGCAAGTTCCATTCCGAGGCCGTGAGCTGCATCGACCAGAGCTTTGAAGTCGCGTAAGGTGCCTAACTGGGAGTGAATGGATTTATGGCCGCCGTCCTTCGCGCCAATGGCCCAGGGACTGCCGGGATCATCTTTCGTGAACGTAACACTATTGTTTCGGCCCTTGCGGAAGGAGTTGCCAATAGGGTGGATCGGCGGAAGATAAAGCACGTCGAAACCCATGGCCGCGATATCTGGCAGCAGCGTTTCGACGTCCGCAAAGGTGCCGTGCCGAGTTGGCTCGGCAGATGTGGAACGGGGAAAGAGTTCATACCACGTGGAGTAACGTGCGCGTACACGGTCAACCCACAGATGCAGCTCTCGATCATACTGAGTCGCGAGAGCAAGGTCAGGGTACAGAGTAGCGACTTGAACCACTTCATCGCTAAGCGGGTATTCGTAGGTCGCGGCCTTGCGGTCTGCGAGCTGATTCAGTTCGGACGCCGCCAGAGTGAGCAGATCACTATGGGAACCTTTGGCGCAATGTGCAGCTTGTTTCAGCAGAAGAGCCCCCGAACGCAGGGCAAGCGGAATGTCCTGCAACTCGGTAGAAGAATTTGGGGTGTCCGAACTCTGCTGGGCTGCGAGCCGTTTTTTGAGGTCCGCGCACCATGTCGCGAAATGATCAACCCACGCTTCGACCGTATAGCTCCAGTCGCCAAGCTCATCGACCGTGAACGTGGCGGACCAAAGATCATTGGTGAGCGGTATGAGCGACTTAGAGCGCCAATCACTCTCGCCCCCACGCCGGTACAGTAAGCGTCCAGCGATATGGTCATGGCCATCGCCGAAGACGACCGTAGTTACAGTTACCTCATCGCCGATAATTTTTTTTGTGGGATAGCGTCCGCAGTCGACCTGCGGTGCAACGTCTTCTATGACGACTCGTTTGCGGCCATCGACAGGTTTCATAGGCTCCGGATCTTGAAAGTCAGTTTCCTCTTCATAATTTCAATCGTGTTTCGGAGGTACATCCTCTGATAATGCATCATTCAGGTTACCAATTGCTGAATCGAGAAGCCTTCTTAAGAAGGATGCATCCGAAGCCGTGTGCGTTTGCTCGCTGGACGCCTTTAGTCCCCTTCTTCGCAATTACTATTCACAAAGTCCCTTTCATCAGCCGGGTTGAGCCACCAGGAGGCAATCAACAAGTTCGGCCGCAATAATCGTTAGGTGAAGCTAGCGGCAGCGTCCCCCTTAATCCGGCTTGACGTGACATCGGCGCCATCTCCCTCTAGGCTGGTATCCATCCTGCAACACCTCCGGAGAATGATGCGCCCTTCCGATGAATGGGATCGAACGGTTCTAAGCCAACGTCGTCAGCTTCTGACCCTCGGCTTCCTGATGCTCGCGGGCGTCCTCAACTACCTCGATCGCGCCTCGCTCTCCATCGCGAATCCAGTCATCCGCAGTGAAATGTCGCTAGCTGGAACGCAGATGGGCGGTCTGCTGGCGGTCTTCTCGCTCGCCTATGGCCTGGGCCAGATACCGGCTGGCTCTCTGGTCAAACGGTTTGGCTTCCGCTCTGTGCTCGGCGGGTCGATGCTCGTTTGGTCCGGAGCCCAGTTATTGACGTCACTGGTGCGATCCAACCCAGTGTTTCAGGCATTCCGCGCCATCCTGGGTCTCGGCGAGTCGCCATTCTTCCCGGCAACACTCGATGCAGTCCAGTCCAGCTTTGCGCCAGAGCGCCGCGGCCGCGCGATGAGCCTCGTGAACACCTCGACGATCCTTGGCCAGGCCCTCGCTCCACCTGCGCTCACAGCCTTGATGCTGTGGGCAGGATGGCGAGGCATGTTCGCCGTGATAGGCATAGCCGGCCTTGTCTTCGCCACGATATGGCTTACCCTTGGCGCCCGCCGAAGCGCCCATCTGTCAGAAAAGGTCAACTCTCCGGGAAAAAATGCAGCCCCATTCTCTTTTCGTAATCTGTTCGCAGATCCGGATCTGTTGGCCCTGCTGCGCACAAAGACAATGCTGGGCATGATGCTTGGATTCGGTGGTATCAACTACACCGCCTGGCTCTACCTCACGTGGCTACCAGGCTATCTTGCCTCGGAGTACCACCTCAAGCTTGGCCCCACCGGGATGATCTCCGGTATACCCTTCGCAGCGGGCGCTGTTGGAATGCTCGCCAGCGGTATCCTTACCGATCTCAAGGTGCGCGATCAGCAGCAATCCATCTCATATCGGCGTCATCTGATCATCGTAGGAATGCTTCTCTCGGCTGGATGCACCGCCCTCGTCGTCAGGGCGACCAGCCTTCCCATGGCAGTCGCGGCCATCAGCATGGCCGTGCTCTTCATTCACTTCGCCGGCACCGCGGCCTGGAATCTGATCCATGTGTCGAGTCCTCCCCGGCTATCGGCGCAGGTCGGCGCTTTGCAAAGTATGGGCAGCTACGCCATCGCCTCCGCAGGGCCGATCGTCACCGGCTGGCTGCTCGACCGTACCCATTCGTTTCACATCGCATTACTCATCTGCTCGGTTGTCACCACGGCAGGAGCAGTAGCCTACCTCACGATGACCGTGAAGCCCATCGTGATCGAGCAGTGAGCAAGATGGAGCAGCCAGCACCATCGCAATCATGGATATACTTGAGCAAGGGATCAAGTGTGTCAGCCACGACGTAAGCACATGCCGAACCGGCGGAGGCTTCGGTGAGAACAAGAGAAGAGGCTAACCAAACCTGCAATGTCGAAGACATCAACCATCCTGCTGTCAGCCACAAGCCTTCTCTGCCTCGCCGCCGCACTCTGTCACATCTCTCTCAAACCTGTGCTCGCCCATGCTCAAGAGCCTGACCAGCAAACTCCAACGCGTACAGCCCCTACTCGCAATCCCCATGATTTTCTCGGTCTCGGTCGTGCCCCCGACATCGCCGCCGCCAAACTTGGCGAACCCCTCTACAAAGAGAACTGCGCCACCTGCCACGGACCCACAGCTCGCGGAGCCCAGGGCCCTAACCTCGTCCGCTCCGTCCTGGTACTGCACGACGAAAAGGGCGAAGAGATTGGCCCGGTCATCAAGAATGGCCGCCCCCAGGGCGGGATGCCTGCCTTCACCAGCCTCAAAGATGCTCAAATCTACAACATCGCCGAGTATATCCACCTTCAGGTCGAACTCGCCGCAAACCGCGGCCTCTACGCCCACAGCAACACCATGACCAGCGGCGACACGGAGAAAGGGAAGACCTTCTTCGCAGCTAATTGCGCCACCTGTCACTCCGTTACCGGGGACCTCGCAACCATCGGCGCCAGATACCCGCAGCCCGCAGCCATGCTCGCTCGCATCGCATGGCCCAGTACCCCCGGGCCTCGCCAGGCCATCGTCACCACACACAGCGGTGAAAAGCTCACCGGCACTCTCATTCACTTCGACGACTTCGAAACCACTCTGCGCACCGACGCCGGCGCCACCTCTACCTGGCCCACTCCCACCGTCAACGTCGATATCCCCGACAAGCTCGCCGGCCATCGCGCCCTCCTACCCAAATACACCGACGACGATCTCCATAACCTCACCCGATATCTCATGACTCTCAAATGAATCTCCGCATTCTTATCTTCCTCACTCTGCTTACCTCCACGTTCCTGCTTGGCCAGGGCACGAAGCCTCAGGGACTGGACCCTAAAGCCTTAACCCTCTTTCACCAGCCTGCCGACACCTGGCCGACCTACAACGGCGACTATTCCGGTCGTCGCTTCAGCGATCTCAACCAGGTCAACCAGACGAACATTGCCCAGCTCAAAGTAGCCTGGACCTACAAGATCACTGGAATCGGCTCTCTTCGCGGCATCGGAAATCCCGTCATCAAGTCCACGCCGCTCATGGTCAATGGAGTCCTCTACTTCACCATCCCCGACCACGTCTTCGCCGTCGATGCTCGCACCGGCAAAGAAATCTGGCGCTTTGATTTCGAGGACCATGGCGGCCATCTCCTCGGTCAGCGCGGCGTCGGCATGTACGGCAACTGGATCTACTTCCTCACCCCCGATGGCTGGTTCATCTCGCTCGACTCCAAGACCGGCAAGGAACGCTGGCGCAAAAAAGTCGCCGACGAGAAGCTGCAGTACTTCACCACCATGTCCGCCGTCATCGTTAAAAATCACGTCCTCATCGGTGTAGGCGGGGATGCCATGGACGTCCGTGGCTACCTTGAAGCCCGTGACCCCGAGACCGGAGAGCAGCAGTGGCGCTGGTGGAGCGAGCCCCTCAAGATGGGCGACCCCGGCTCTGAGACTTGGCCCAACCAAGCCTCCATGGACCATGGCGGCGGCATGACCTGGCTCCCCGGCACCTACGATCCCGATCTTAACCTCATCTTCTGGGGCACCGGCAACACCAACCCCGTCTTCGCCGGACAAGGGCGCAAGGGCGCCAATCTCTACACCGACGCCATCGTCGCTCTCAACCCAGACACCGGCAAGCTCGTCTGGTACTTCCAGGCCTCGCCCCATGACACTCACGATTGGGACAATGTTGAAACTCCCGTCCTCTTCGACATGGTCATCGACGGCAAGCCTCGCAAACTCCTTGCCCAGGCCGCCCGTTGCGGCTATTTTTTCGTCCTGGACCGCACCAACGGAAAAGCTCTCGTCTCCAAGCCGTTTGTAGGCACTGCCAACTGGTCAAAAGGAATCGACCAGCGTGGCCAGCCCATCCCCGACCCCGGCAAAGAGCCGAAGGTAGACGGCTCCATGGTCGACCTCCCCATCAACGGGGCCACGAACTGGCCGCCACCCAGCTATAGTCCGCTCACGAATCTCTTCTATGTCAACGCCAGCGAGGGCTACGGCGTCGCCTACCTCTACGACACCTCGCCCGAGCCCGAAGGCTACGCAGGCGGAGGCTCAGGCACCTTCGATCCCAGGTCCTCTCTCATGGCCCTCGACGTAACGACCGGCAACATTAAATGGAAGCACGTCGCCAAAGGCGAAGGCTCCGAAGGCGGCGGCATCTCCGGTGGAATCCTCACTACCGCTGGCAATCTCCTCTTCACCGGAGACTCCAACCGCCTGGCTGCTTTTAGTCCCGCAGACGGCGCTATCCTCTGGTCTCAGCCCCTCAACGCTCGTGTCAGCAACGGTCCATCTACCTGGACTCTCGACAACCAGCAACATATCGTCGTAGCCGCCGGCGATACCCTTTACTCCCTGGCTTTGAACAGGAAATAACTTTAGGCAGTCATTTAGTTTTTGCTTGGGCCAAAATTGTGTGCATCCGGAGGGAAGAGTCAATGGGACAAAAATACGCCAACATCCTCGAAACAATCGGCAACACCCCCGTGGTCAGGATCAACAAACTCGCCCCGCCCGATGTAAACCTTTTTGTCAAAGTAGAAGCCTTTAACCCACTCGGTTCCGTTAAGGATCGTCTTGCTCTTGGCGTGATCGAAGACGCGGAGAGAAGCGGGCGGATTAAGCCCGGCCAGACGGTGATTGAGGCGACAAGCGGGAATACGGGGATCGGGCTGGCTATGGTGTGCGCGCAGAAGGGGTATCCCCTTGTCGTCACGATGGCAGAGACCTTCAGCGTCGAGCGACGCAAGCTGATGCGGTTCCTGGGGGCGAAGATCGTGCTCACCCCAGCTGCAGGAAGAGGGTTGGGCATGGTCGCCAAAGCCATAGAGCTGGCCGAAGCACATGGCTGGTTTCTCACGCGCCAGTTTGAAAATGAAGCTAACGCCGACATGCATTCACGAACGACAGCCAAGGAGATACTCGAGGATTTCAAAGGCGAGCGGCTGGACTATTGGGTGACGGGATTTGGTACCGGAGGCACGTTGAAGGGCGTCGCGCGCGTTCTGGCCAAAGAACGGCCGGACACGAAGATCGTAGTCTGCGAGCCAGATGATGCACCCATGCTCTCAAGCGGGATCGAGCAGCAACGAAACCCCGATGGATCGGCGGCTGCGAGCCACCCTGTGTGGCGTCCTCACCCGCTCCAGGGCTGGAGCCCGGACTTCATCGCGAAGCTGGCAGCAGACGTCGTGGACATGAAGGTGATCAGCCAGGTCTTGCGTATCGAAAATGCGGAGGCGATGCGCTGTAGTAAGGAGCTTGCCCGCAAGGAAGGGATCTTCGTCGGCATCACCTCAGGCGCTACCTTCGCGGCAGCCCTGATGGTCAGCGCCAAAGCCCCCAAGGGATCAACGATTCTGTGTATGTTGCCCGACACGGGAGAGCGCTACCTCACCACTCCTCTCTTCGCCGACATCTCCGTCGACATGACCGAGGAAGAGCAGGGAATTGCACGCTCCACCCCCAGCGGCTGGCTGCAGCCCGCGCAATAACATATGCTCCTGCACCGCAGCCAAGTCAAGTGGCTGCGGTGCAGGAGCATTGATTTCAGAAGACATGGGCTACATTTTGAAGTTGCGCAGATAGTCTGCATCTACCTTTAGCGATTCCTTCCACGGCATGTCGAAGGCCTCCTGCTCAACAAAGGCATGCTGGATATGCTGTGTTTTTGCCGCCTGCGCGAAGATGGGGCGGTAATCGAGGGTGCCCTGGCCCAGCTCCGTCACCGTTGGATCATGGCCTTCCGCCGAAGAGTTTGGCGAAAGCTTGAAGTCTTTCACGTGGAGCATCGAGATGCGGTGGGGATGGTTCTTCATGATCTCAGCTGGACTTGCGGACGCGACAACAGCCCATCCGCAATCGAGCTCGAACGTGACCTTCTTCGGATCGGTAAGCTGCAGAAGCTCCATGTACGGCGTCTTGCCTTCAGTTACGACAAACTCGCGCGTATGGTTGTGGTAGCCAAAGCGGATGCCGGATGCCGCCATTTTTTCGCCGAAAGCATTGAACTGCTCTGCGTTGTAGTGCCAATCGTCGAGCGAGAATAGCCTTTGGGCACCATGCGTTCCGGCTGGAGTGGGAGTGCGAAATCCCGGGCTGGAGCAGATGATGAAGTGCACTCCAAGCTCCTTGTCATACGCGACGATCTCATCGAAGTTTGCGTGCAGATCCTGAAACGGATGATGCGCGCTGACGCAGTGCAATCCTGCCTTGTCCAGAGCTGCACGAATCTCCTTCGCGCTCTTCTTAGGCAGCGCGGCCGCTTCCACTTCGGTATAGCCGGCAGCTTTTACCGCGCCTAGCGTGGCATCCAGGTCCTCCGTCATCTGCTGACGGACGGAATACAGTTGGAGCCCGAGCGGCAGATTCAGTGGGTTGGCGAGTGCTGCGCGATCTGCTAAGCCCAGCACGGCAACCGCCGCTGTGGCGCTTATAAACTCTCTGCGAGAAATCTTCGTCACGTTTCTTCCCCTAAATATTCTGCTTGTTCATCTCACCTGCAAGATACTCCGACGCCCGCATCGACAACGCAAGAATCGTCATCGTCGGGTTCTGCCATCCCGCACTGGTAAAGCTTGCTCCGTCCACTACGAACAGGTTCTTGTGGTCGTGGCTCTGGCACCACTTGTTGAGCACGCTGTGCTTCGGGTCGTCGCCCATGCGGCAGGTCCCTACCTCGTGAATGCTGTAGCCCGGTGGATTGGGAACAGTATTCTTCGACAGTACATCAAACCCCGCGGCTACAGCCACCGCAGACCCAACCTCCACGGCATCCTTTGCCATGTTGTATTCGTTGTCGGTGTACTTGGTCTCCACGTGCAGCACAGGAATGCTCCAGGCATCTACCTTGTCTTTGTTGATCCGGACGTGGTTCTCATAGCGGCCAAGGACCTCGCCCATCATCGTCATGTGGAAGGCGCTGCCGTAGTATTCATCGAGCTTCTGCTGAAGCTCCGCGCCGTAGGCTGCGAAGTTGCGCGGATCGACATTACCGATACGGCTGGTGACGTTCAGCGCATAGCCTCGCAGAAAGGTGTCGCTCTTGGTCGTAATGTTGCGGAAGCGCGGAACGATTGCCCCACCGCCCATCAGCTCCTTCGTCGCCTTGCCGTTGCGCGCCTCCGGGACCGAGCATGTCACACCGGGGCCGTAGATCTGATCCATCAGATACCGTCCCACCAGGCCGCTTGAGTTACCAACCGTTGAGTTCAACAGCAGGCGTGTGCTCTCCAAGGTTCCCGCAGCCAGCACCACCACGCGCGCTTTGACATGCATCTCGCGCCGCGACAGGCGGTCAACAAAGTGACAGCCATTCGGCTGACCCGTGCTCTTGTCTACCGTCAGCTCACGCACCACGGCATTGGCGATCGAGGTGAGTTTGCCTGTCTTCTCCGCATCCGGCAGCAGAAGATTGACTGAACTGGCCAGCCCATCGCGGCCCAGGGCGCGACGCTGTTTGCAAACAGGCATATGGAATGGCTTGCCTGCAGCCATAAAGCGTTGCATCGATTCAGACCAGGGAGCGTCGTCGGGGACGAAGTTGCCATCCGGCATCTGCGGCGGCCCATCCATCGCGCCAGAGACTTGAAAGATGTCTTCCACGCGCGAGTAGAACGGTGACAGATCTGCATGGCTAATCGGCCAGTCTTCTCCGAAACCGTCGTGCGACTTTCCTTTCAACTCGTAGTCGCTCAAGCGGAACGATTGTCGCGACCAGAAGAGCGACCGCCCGCCGAATAAACGTACGCGGACCCAGTTGTATGGATTCGCTGCGTCAAAGGTATATGGAACCTCTTGCTCATCGACCCAGACGTTTGCATTGAACTCGTTGGCCTGGAAGACATGCTCGAGGCGGCCGGGTGGCCTGAACCCGCGATAGGGCAGCTCGTACGAAGGTTTGTGCTCCGCGTTTCGAGCCACATCGGCCACCGGTCCGGCATTCAGCATCAGGCAACGGATGCCACTCTCCGTCAAGACCTTCGCAGCCATACCGCCAGCATGTCCCGACCCAATAATCAACACATCGAACGCTTCGTTAGTCATCAGTTTTAGTTGTCCAAAGAGGTCTATCGTGAATAGGCAGGTATGGCGTGGGCCGTCTTGGGTACAGCCATGACGTGAGCCGGCATACGCGTGCAGTTCAGGCTCCTCGCATAAATGTCCGGTTCAATGGGAGACCAATACAGACCGGCCACCGTCGACTCTCGTGTGTCCGCTGAGAGGACCTCACTCCATGCCTTCGAGTTCATGGTGGACGTGCGAATGTCATCGTGGGCGATGTTTACGAAGTCCGCGTGCGGTTCCGTGGGCGGATGGTCGCTCATCCACGTGCGCAGCCACGGCTTCAGCATGGCATCGGCCTGCGCATTGTCGAGCTTGGCGAACGGCTTCTTATACCTCTTCTGCGACTCCGACTCCAGCCAATCCAAACCACTGGTGTACACCTTCTTGCGGACGTCCGGCGAGCTGCCAATCAGAAAGTCGAGGAAGAGTGGCGTCTCCGCCTGCAGCGCCCCCGGCTTGTTTCCGATAGGCGGCAGCAGCACGTCAGAAAGCCGGACGAGGACTGCCATCTGCAGCGGCGTAAAGAAGCGTAGCTCCGTCTCTGCAATCCCGTCGACTACTTCGGTGTGCGGCAGTGGCGTCTTGGGACTCAACCCCAGCGTCCACGGCACGGGCGCCGGCGGTGGTGGGGCGGGATTGACCGTCTGCTGAGACAGCAACAATCTCGGCGCAAAGCTGACCGAGACGACGGCGCGGACGAAGTCACGACGCAACATAGACACTCCTTTGCCTCGCCTAAACGCTACACCCCAACCTGTTCTGCCGTCTATCGGAAGTGTAACAAGAAAATGTTGTTCCGTTCTCTTCGCGTTGAGATCGATTGCCGCCTGCATTGAGTTTCAGACGATTACCGCAGCGTTCGGATTTGCTGTGATCTGGCGCCATTCCCAGTAGACATTCTACTCCATAGGGAGTAGTGTCCCTACATCTATGATCGAAAGAAACCAATATAAGAACCGCATTGAATTGTTCCAGGGCACGCTCGATATGCTCATCCTGCGCACCTTGCAATGGGGACCCTCTCACGGCTACGGCATCGTGCAGACGCTTCGCGCCACCTCGGGTGAGGCGCTTCAGGTCGAAACCGGCTCGCTTTATCCGGCGCTTCACCGGCTGGAGCGTCAGGGCTGGGTGAACTCTGAGTGGAAGCTGACGGAGAGCAATCAGAGGGCGAAGTTCTACCGCATCTCGGCTGCCGGCAAGAAGCAGTTGGCCGTTGACCTTGGCCGATGGCAGCAGATGGTCGATGTCATCGGCTCCATCATGCACGGCGACGCGAAGGGAGGCAGAGCATGAGCTTCCCGTTTGGCATCTTCGATAAACGGAAGGCAGAGCTGGACGAGGAGATCCAGGCTCACATCAGGATGGATATTCAGAGCCGGATAGATCGGGGAGAGTCCAGCGAACAGGCGCACGCAGCGGCCATGCGGGAGTTCGGACAC
>Ga0193753_10000382_pt1 | contig 44205 bp, 39 predicted proteins | sample H1c2metaG_FD_144925 | JGI IMG/M metagenome (GOLD analysis project Ga0193753, IMG submission 144925) | Soil microbial communities from a riparian zone of the East river system, Colorado, United States - H1c2 | ecosystem: Environmental > Terrestrial > Soil > Riparian zone | place: USA: East...
CATCATCCGCTTTATCTATGTCACCGATCTCTCGGTAGGCCGTAATCCCCAGGAAGTTCTGCGCGTACTCGATGCGCTGCAGACCGACGAGCTCTGCCCATGCAACTGGCAGAAGGGCGAAGCGACGCTCGCCTAGTTTTCCTTCAACACCTCAAGGGCGTGGCTGCTCATCCAGCTACGCCCTTTTTCCAGCAAGTCTCAACACGAGAGGATGAACTGATATGGCATTGGAAGAATTGATCGGCGGCCTGCCCGCCTACGCGAAGGATCTGAAGCTGAACTACTCCTCGCTCGTAAAGCAGAACACCGACCTGACCCCGCAGCAGTTGTGGGGCACCGTTGTAGCTGCTGCAATCGCCACGCGCAATGCAGAGCTCACCGCCGCAGTCATCGCAGAGTCGGAAGCCAACGGACTTAACGCGGGCGCACTCGATGCTGCCAAAGCTGCTGCGGCAATCATGGGCATGAATAACGTGTACTACCGCTTTCATCACCTCACCAGCAACGAGAAGTACGCCACACTGCCTGCGCGTCTTCGCATGAACGCCCTCCGTGGCCACTCGGTCGAGCACGTCGACTTCGAGCTGTGGTGCCTCGCCGTCAGCGCGGTCAACGCCTGCGGCAAGTGCGTCGATTCTCATGAACAGGTATTGCGGCAAAAGGGCGCAACGGAAGAGCTGATCAACGCGGCCATCCGCGTGACCTCAGTGATCCATGCAATCGGAGTCGTATTGGACTCCGAGAAGGCATCGCCAACCGCCGCAGCATAGTAATTTTGTTATTTCGGCTGTGCCGGATTTGCCGGCACAGCGCCCGGTGATCCCTGTTCCGGCTTACGTCCAGGATTCCACTCCGGCTTCCACTTGGAGTCCGCCAGCCAACGAATCGGCGTGACCATCGAAGCAATGGCATTGGCCATGTGGTTGAAGTCGATAGTCCGCAGTTCGTCCGATGGCTGGTGATAATCCTTGTGCAGTCCGAAGCTCGAAACCGTATGCGCGATGATGCCTTGCTTTGCTAAAGCGTAGTTATCGGAGCGCTGGAAAAACAGCTCCTTCGGATGCGGATCGTTGACCAGGTGCGCCCCATGCTTGGCCAGCTCTGGCCCAAGGTTTGATCGGTCGAAGCCTGTCAGCCAAAGCGTTCCTGCAGGCACCGCAGGATCGGGCCTTCCGATCATCTCGAACTCGAGGTTCGCAACGATGCTCGACAACGGCACCGGAGGCCGCTGCAGGAACGCCCGATTGCCGAAGCCGCCGATCTCCTCCGACCCAAACAGCGCAAAGACAATCGTGCGCTTAGGCCGCGGTCCAGTGGCAAGTATGTGGGCCAGCGCAAGAACGGCAGTCGTCCCGGAGGCATCGTCATCAGCGCCGTTGTAGTTGTTGTCGCCATTCACAGCCGGCCCAATGCCGAGATGATCCAGGTGAGCCGTCAGCAGAATCACCGACTCAGGATTGCTCGTCCCCCGCAGAATGCCGATAGCATTCCAGGTCTCCTTGCGCGTCCGCTCCTGAAACTTCGAAAGCCTCTGTTGCAGTCGCTCCGGCAGCGGGGTCGGCAGCGCGGTCTTCTGCAGAAAGGTGCCGTTGTCTCCGCCCGGCTCCAGACCCAGCGCCTGAAACTGCGATGCGGCGAAGAGCGCTGCAATATGTTCGTCACGGGTTGCTGAACCCCGGCCGTGTAGGTCGTCATCGGCCAGAAAATTCATATCAGCACGAACCTCGCGTTCCAGAGTCGTAGGGACCTGTGCCGTTTTCGCCAGAGCAGCGTCGAATGAGTGACTCAGTTGACCATACGAAAGGAGGCTGACGGCGAACATGGAGGTAAACGCAACTATGCGCAATGGGTGGCGAAGCTTGAACTCTGGCATGGCGAAATTATAGCCCTGCGATGCTATCAATCTTCACGAGAGTTCTTGGTTCCTGCAAAGAGTAAGTGAGAGGATGGAGTAATGCTAGAACGGGTTAGAGTGATGCGGCTGTGGACGTGGATCGTAGTGGCGGCGGCAATGTCGGCTCTAACCGGGTGCAGTGGATTTTTTGTTCCACCCGATACCGGCGGCAACGGTAGTGGAGGCGGGACTACTGGAAACCGCGCTTACGTAGCGAATTCCGATACCAAGACCCCAGCTAACAGCACGATCGCCGGATTCACTGTGGGAACCGGCACCCTGACCGCTGTTCCCAGCTCCCCTTTGACTTTGGGCTATCCTCCAACGGCGATGGTTACTACGCCGACTAACAGTTTTCTCTACGTTGCAGGCCCCGGGGCCATCTATGTCTACACCATCAACGCGGACGGCTCCCTGACTGGCTCAAGCGGAGGCGCAGCCGTGGCCATCGTAGATGTCATTGCACTCGACGTCTCTCCCGACGGAAACTGGCTCTTCGGTCTCGATAGCGCAACCACCGTCGTCGACCAGTTCCAGATCAACAAGTCCACCGGCTCCCTCTCGTCAGTGGCGGCAACAGCCTACACCGTATCGAACGCCGTCGTCGTCCCCAAAGCCATCCGGGTCGCCCCAAACGGCACTTTGGTCTTCGCCGCACTAGGCACCGGCGGCGATGTTGTCTTCACATTCAATACCACCAGCGGAGCGCTAGCCAGCAGCCAGACCTTGGCGCCTCCCACCGCCACAACCAGCGACAATGCCCTCGCTATCGACAGCACAACATCCTTTGTCTACATTGCACGCAGCGGAACCAGCGGCGGCACAGCCGTCTATGGCATCGGGGCAGCAGGCGCACTCAACTCAGTAGCCGGCTCCCCTTTTGCCGCAGGCAATGGCCCAGCGTCGGTGGTGCTCGATTCGACTGGAAAATTCGTTTACGTCGCCAACAGCACCGACGGAACCATCTCCGGCTATACCATCGGCACCGGCGCTTCGCTCACAGCCTTGGCTGGTTCCCCATATGCCAGTGGGAAGCAGGTCAGTTCCATCGGCACCGACCAGAGCGGCAAATACATTTTAGCCGCCTCCATTGGCGGCTCCCCCGATCTTTCCATGTACAGCTTCGACGCCGCTACAGTAGGCAAACTCAATCTGGCGACCAGTACCGCAACCGGAACAGGAACCTCCAATGCCGTAGCATTGGCTCTCACCCACTGATTTCAGAAAACGGACTCAACCTGATCACCCCGGGCATCAGCAACAACCCGCCTTGTAACAAATCGCCGATACTATGGGATAAGCAATATCTAAGCGGAGCTTCAAAGTCATTCTTTCTTCTGTCCCACAAATCGGTCCATCGCGACTGCTTTCACGATTGGCATGCATCGCTGGCATCTCGCTCGCGATAGCGCTCAGCGGCTGTTCAAAGCTGCGCCCCAAACCGCCTGCGCAATACGTCTACGTCATAGCGAAACAGACCTTTCTGCGCGACCGCGTAGCAGCTGTCTCCAATCGCACCGGCACCGTCGAAAACGGCGACAAGCTCCAGATCCTTGAACATGGACGCCGCTTCGTCAAAGTCCAGACCGCCAAGGGTGAACAGGGCTGGATCGACGAAAAAGCTGTCGCCACCCAGGAAATCTTCGATCAGTTCGAAACTCTCAAGCAGCAGCACAGCAAAGATCCCGTTGTAGCCTCCGCCGTCGTCCGCGACGAGGTCTACATGCACTCCAAGCCCGGCCGCGACACCGACCGCTTCTACCGTCTCGCCGAAGGCGAAAAACTAAAACTGATGGCTCGCGCCACTCTACCCAAGCCCATTCCTCCCGGAATGCGCCCCGCCAAACCTGCTACGCCCGCCAAGGCCGATGCCGCAACCCCGCCGCCCCCACCCGAGCCGCCCGCCATGGAAGACTGGTGGCTCGTCCGCGACTCCAAGGGAGACACAGGCTGGCTCCTCAGCCGCATGATGGACGTCGATGCCCCCGACTCGCTCACGCGTTACTCCGAAGGCCAGCGCATGGTCGGAGCCTACATCCTCACCACCGTGCACGATCCCGAAGCCGAGCAGGAAAACAAGGACATCCCTGAGTACGTGACCGTCCTCAGCCCATACAAAGCGGGCCTCCCCTATGACTTCGATCAGGTGCGCGTCTTTACCTGGAACACCAAGAAGCACCGCTATGAGACCGGCCACCGGGAGAGAAACATCGAGGGGTACCTTCCAGTCGAGGTCAAGATGGCGGCCGACCCCTACGGCAAGTCCCCGACGGCGACGACTCCCGCACCAACCTTCAGCTACAGGGTCCTGTCCGACGAAGCTGGCCCTGTCATTCCCGATCCGATAACCGGAGCCATCGTTCCCGGCAAAACCGTCCCCAAGACCTACCGCCTCGAAGGAAACCTGGTCCGCCGAGTGCTTCCACCAGGCACGCAGGCTCCAGGCGAAGCCCATCCCGAACCGGTATCTGAGAAGAAGAAGGCAGCCAAGGCAGCCAAAGCAGCTAAGGGCAAGAAGCACTAGGTCTGAGCCCAGCCTCAGGTCTAGACCTCAGGCATAGAACGCCGCAATAGCATCCACCACCGTCGCCTGCTCATCCTCGCGAAGCTCCGGATACATCGGCAAAGCCAGCACCTCTGTCGCAGCCTTCTCGCTGACGGGGAAGTCGCCATGCCCATACCCAAGGCCAACCAGACTCGTCTGCAGATGCAGCGGCACAGGATAGTAAATCTCGCTTCCAATCTGCCGCTCCGTCAGATACTGCCGCAAAGCATCCCGGCGCGGAGCCCGAATCACATACTGATGGAAGACATGCCCGGCCCGGGGATCGGTGAAGGGAAGCACAACGCCTTCATGCGTACCTGGACCAACCAACCCTGCATCCTGAAACAGCTTGTCATAATTCGCGGCCAGGTCCCTGCGCTGCTGATTCCACAGTGGCAGATACTTCAGCTTTACCTCCAGCACCGCGGCTTGCAGGCTATCCAGCCGGGAGTTCCACCCTATCTCCTCGTGGTAATACCGTTGCCGCATCCCATGGGCGCGAAGAATCCGCGCATGGTCGTCGAAGCCATTGGATACAGTCGTCAGCAACCCCGCATCGCCAAACGCGCTGAGGTTTTTTGTGGGATAGAAACTAAAGGCCGCCAGATCACCCAGCGCACCGGCAGGCGTTCCGTTCCACGTAGCCCCAAACGCCTGCGCCGCGTCTTCAATCAGCAACAGGTTATACCGTTGCTTCAGTTCGCTAAACGCATCCCAGTCGGCACATTGGCCGTACAAATGAACCGGCAGAATGGCCTTGATCGTAGCTCCACTATGCCTGCGCAGCACCTTCTCGACGGAATCTGCAGATAAATTGAACGTAGCCGGATCGATATCCGCCAGCAACGGCTGAGCGCCGCACCGCAGGATTGCACTCACGGTGGCGAAGAAACTGAAAGGAGTGGTGATAACCGCGTCACCCGGCCCAATGTTGGCCGCAGCCATCGCCAGCCAGATCGCATCCGTCCCACTCGCACACCCTACCGCATGGGGAACCGAACAAGCCACCGCAGCCGCCTGTTCAAAGCTCGTAACCTGCGGTCCGAGGATAAATCTCTGCGAGTCGCAGACTTTTTCGATGGCATTAAGTATTTCTTCTCGAATCCCAGCGAACTGCCGGGCGAAATCAAGCATCTGAACGGGTTGGGAGTTACACGTCACATCTGTCATGGTATATCGCTGTACAACCGGACAGCAGGAGTGCCGTTCCGGATTGGGCTTCGTCTAACGTTTTTTAGTTGCAAGTCCATCACACATTCGCGGCAGGTTGAAAATTGTGATGGATACTCGTATTGTTTACGTCTTGGCTTCAGACTCAGCGGTTCTTCAACTGAGCGCACCACTGAAGTTGATGGAGTATGGCGGGATCTAGTAGCGGAAGGATTTTTACCCTAAGGAGATCGGCACCATGGAATCAAAGCCGGCACAGAACATTCAGGACACGTTTCTTAACACGGTTCGCAAGGACAAGAGCCCTATCACCATCTATCTCGTCAGCGGCGTCAAGCTGACAGGAAAGATTCGTTCCTTCGATAAGTACTCCGTGTTACTTGAGAACAACAGTCAAGAGCAATTGATCTTCAAACACGCTATCTCGACCGTTGTCAGTGGAAGAGCAGGTGCGCATACGGAACTCCGAACAGAAGCCCCTCGGGTCGCGCATCCTCCAGCTTCCGCTGTCGCTCCGGCCCAGGAAGCTACCGGGACCCAGGGCCACTAGCCTATCCCCGAACAGCCGGCGAAGGTACGAAGGTCTTCTCAGTGAAACCAATTAAGCGAAGCCTCGTCGAGGCACAGCAAGCTGCAGCGAACATGGCGGAAGACCGCCTGCAGCCTGGACGCTCGTTCCTCGAACGAGCCGTCCTTGTTGCTGTCGAGTTTACAGGCGAACGGCGCAAACTCACCGCGGCTGCGCGTATGGCTCGCAAAGCCGCGGCCGTCTCCGCAGGAACGCTGGAACTCAATTCCAGCGACGCTGCACTGGTCCAGGCGAACCCTGCACCGGCAGCCGATCTTGATTTCGAAGCCTCGCTGGCCGAGTTTCAGGAACTGGCCCGCAGCGCCGGAGCCGAAGTCTCAGCGACCCTCATCCAGCGCCGTCCGCGCCCCGATCCCGCAACTCTCGTCGGCCAGGGCAAGCTCGAGGAGATCGAAGGTGTCATCGCCTCCACCGGAGCCGACCTCGTCCTCTTCGACCATGACCTCACCCCATCCCAGCTCAGAAACCTCGAAGCCAGGCTGCCCTGCCGTGTCATCGATCGCACCCAGCTCATCCTCGACATCTTCGCCCGCCACGCCCGAACCCGCGAAGGCCAACTTCAGGTCGAGCTCGCCCAGCTCGAGTACCAGCTCCCTCGCCTCGCCGGACGAGGCAAGGCCATGTCCCAGCTTGGCGGCGGCATAGGCACCCGTGGCCCTGGCGAAACCCAGCTCGAAACCGACCGCCGCAAGATCAACCTCCGCATCGACCACGTCAAGGAGCAGCTCGAATCTGTCCGCCGCATTCGCCGTCAGCAGCGCCAGCGTCGCGAGGCCGTCCCCGTCCCTGTCGTCGCCCTGGTCGGTTACACCAACGCCGGCAAAAGCACCCTCTTCAACGCCCTCACCGAGGCTGGCATCCTCGAGTCCTCCCGCATGTTCGCGACCCTCGACCCCAAGCTGCGCCAGCTTCAACTTCCCTCACGCCGCAAAATCCTCCTCTCCGACACCGTCGGCTTCATCCGCAACCTGCCCCACACCCTCGTTACCAGCTTTCGTGCAACGCTCGAGGAGGTTGAACGCGCCGAGCTTCTGCTGCACATCCGCGACGCCTCCAGCCCCATGATGGACGAGCAGAAGCTCCAGGTCGAGCGCGTCCTCGCCGAGCTCGACGTGACCAAAAAGCCCATCATCGAAGTCCTCAACAAGATCGATCTTGTGCCTGCCGATATCCCCATGGGTGCTCCCGGCAGCATCGCCGTCTCCGGCCTCAAAAAACAGGGTCTCGACCACCTTCTTGAAGCCATCGACAACGCTCTGGTGGTCGATCCCCTTATCGAAATGAGCTTCCGTCTGCCTCAGTCCGAAGGCGCTGTCATCGCCGCGCTGGACGCCGGAGCCGTGGTCGAGGCGAAGCATTTTGAAGGGAATCTTGCCTACATTACCGCGCGAGGTCCAGCATCCCTTTTAAATCGTTTCAGGAGGTTTCAGGAACGCGTCGCAACTCCAGCCTGAGCACGCCCTTAACTAGCATAGGCCGCCTGAAGGGGAGCGGAGGTGGTGTCCCCATTCACGCGACCTATGTGACCCAGATAATAGGGTCCGGGTGGTGCCTATAGTCTAGTCCTCCAATCAAAGAAGTCAATGTTTTCCCCGGTAGTCGAGCTATGTTCGATAATCGGTCATGCGAAACGTTTACCGAAACTTCTTTGTTTGACACTCTCGCAAACGCTTTGCTAAAACTAGGTGTACCGCAAACTTTCAGTAAGGCCATTCTCTCAACGCTTCGGTTCCACAAAATAGCTGTCTACAGCAGCTTACGACAGGACTTCTGAGCGGCTTCGGCCGACCCCCTTCATGGATCAGATACTTAATCAACTCGGTGGACTTGTGCTCGGCTCTGTGCCGACGATGGTCCTTTTCATTCTGTTGGTCATCGCGTACGGCTTCCTCGTTCGCCGTCCTCTGGAGCGCGTTCTTGCCGAGCGCCGCGCCCGCACCTCGGGTGCCGTCGAACAGGCTCGCGGAGCCATCGCAGCCGCCGAAGCCAACACCACGGCTTACGAAGACAAGCTCCGTGCTGCTAAAGCCGAAATCTTCCAGGCTCGCGATCGAAAGTTGAAACAGTGGAACGCTGAGCGCGAAGCTGCTCTTGAAGAGGTTCGCAACTCCACCAGGCAGCGCGTCCTCACCGCCAAGCTGGATATTGAGAAGAGTGCCACCGATGCTCGCGATCAGATCGAATCCCAGAGCGGCGAATTGACCACAAAGATCCTCAGCGCAGTCCTCCCGGCTGGCGTTGTTCCCACGGAGGTCGCTCAGTGAATTTGACCTCTATCAAAAAGCTTCTTCCCGCTCTCATGCTTGCGGCACTGTTCATCGCTCCCGCCCATTACATTGCCCGGGCGCAGGAAGCTGCTCCGGCCACAGCCAGCGGCACCAGCAGTACGCCGGAAGCTCAGTCGCCTGAGAAAAACAAGCAGGAAGAAGACGAGAACGAGGCCTATAAGCATTCGGCCACCGTCCGCGCTCTCGGCGCAAAGCTCGGCATGAACGCCGACCAGGCCGCGACCGCCTTTACAGTAGCGAACTTCGTCGTCCTTGCTTTATTGGTCGGCTGGTTCCTGCTCAAAACTCTTCCCAAGACCTTCCGCGACCGCAATACCGCCATTCAGAAGCACCTCGTCGACGCCCGTACGGCGACCGAAGAGGCCAGCATCCGGCTGAATAGTGTCGAAGCCCGCCTTGGCAAGCTCGATGAGCAGATCGCCGCCATGCGCGCCCAGGCAGAGAAAGACTCCGTCGCCGACGAGCAGCGCATCAAGGCCTCCGTCGAGGAAGAGAAGCAGAAGATCCTCGACGCCGCCGAGCAGGAGATCGTCGCAGCTACTGCCAACGCGCAACGTCAGATTAAGCAGTACGCTGCCGAGCTCGCCATCGGCCAGGCCGCCAAGAAGCTCGTTGTTTCAGCCGAAACTGATCGCCTCCTCGTGCAGCAGTTCGCCCGCCGCCTCACCGGAGAAGATTCGAAAGAGGGGCACAACTAATGTCTGTCGTCGCCCTTCGTTACGCCCACGCCTTCGCCTCGGTCGCCGCTTCGACCAGGATCGACACCAACGCCGCGCAGCAGCAGCTCCGCGACTTCAGCGGTACCCTCGCCGACAGTCGCGACCTTCGCGAGGTCCTGATGAACCCGTCGATCGCCGTCGAGCAGAAGCACAAAATTCTCGACGCGGTTGCCGCTCGCATCGGCATGTTCCCTCAGGTCCGCAACTTCATCGCGGTCATCATGGATCACCAGCGCCTCGCTGAGCTCGACGAGATTCTTGCCGAATATCACGCAGTCGCCGACGAGCAGTCCGGCCTTGCCGAAGCCGAGATTATCAGTGCCCACGAGCTCAACGACGAAGATCGCGTCACCCTCGAAGCCCAGGTAGCCAAGCTCGCCGGAGGCCGCGTTCGTGCAACCTACCGTCAGGATGCCACACTGTTGGGTGGTGCTGTAGTTCGCATCGGTTCCACCGTATACGATGGCTCCATTCGAGCCCAGTTACAGCAATTGAAGCAGAAGCTTGTAAACGCGTAGATCTCATTCGCGAGCGCACCGTTTTTTCAAAGATTGATACGAATCGAGTAGAAGGAAGACATGGCAAAGATCAACGCAGGTGAGATAACAGAGCTGCTGCGCCAGCAGATTGAAAACTACGAGCAGAAGATCCAGGTCGACGAAGTCGGCACCGTGATCTCGCTCGGTGACGGCATCGCCCGTGTTCACGGCCTCGACAAGGTCATGGCTGGCGAGCTCATTGAGTTCCCCCACGGCATCGCCGGACTCGCCATGAACCTCGACGAAGATCAGGTCGGCGCCGTTCTCCTCGGCGACTACACCGAGATCAAGGAAGGCGACACCGTCAAGCGCACCGGCAAGATCATGTCGGTCCCCGTCGGCGAAGCCCTCATCGGCCGCGTCGTCAACGCGCTCGGTCAGCCCATCGACGACAAGGGCCCCATCAACACCGACACGTTCCTCCCCGTCGAGCGTCTCGCTCCCGGCGTCATCGATCGCCAGTCCGTCCGTGAGCCCATGGCTACCGGCATCAAGGCCATCGACACCATGATTCCCATCGGCCGCGGCCAGCGCGAACTCCTCATCGGCGACCGCCAGACCGGCAAGACCGCCATCGCGCTCGACACCATCATCAACTCCGCCAAGAACAACCTCATCTGCATCTACTGCGCCATCGGACAGAAGCGCTCCTCCGTCGCCCAGGTCGTGCAGACCCTCGAAGAGAACGGCGCCATGGCCTACACCATCGTCGTCGCCGCCACTGCATCCGAGCCCGCGCCCATGCAATACCTCGCGCCCTTCGCCGCCACCGCCATGGGCGAATACTTCCGCGACTCCGGCAAGCACGCCCTCGTCATCTACGACGACCTCTCCAAGCACGCCGCCAGCTACCGCGAAATCTCGCTGCTCCTCCGCCGTCCGCCAGGCCGCGAAGCCTACCCCGGCGACGTCTTCTATCTCCACTCGCGTCTGCTCGAGCGCAGCTCCAAAGTCTCCGAGAAGCTCGGGGGCGGCTCCCTCACTGCGCTGCCCATCATCGAGACCCAGGCCGGCGACGTCTCCGCCTACATCCCGACCAACGTCATCTCCATCACCGATGGCCAGATCTTCCTTGAGACTGACCTCTTCAACTCGGGCGTCCGTCCCGCCGTCAACGTCGGCCTCTCCGTATCACGCGTAGGCTTCTCAGCCGCCACCAAGGCGACCAAGCAGGTAGGCGCAACGCTGAAGCTCGACCTCGCCCAGTATCGCGAGCTCGCCGCCTTCGCCCAGTTCGGTTCCGATCTCGACAAGGTTACCCAGCAGCAACTCAATCGCGGCCAGCGTCTCACAGAGTTGTTGAAGCAGCCCCAGTTCCAGCCGCTCACCGCAGAGAAGCAGGTCGCAATTCTCTTCGCCGGCGTCAACGGTCTGCTCGACGACGTCGAAGTCGCCGACCTCCGCGCCTTCGAGGACGGCCTCTATCCCTACCTCGAAACCGTGCAGCCTGCGATTCTCATCGACATCGCCACCAAGAAGGCGCTCGACGACGATCTCAAGAGCCGTCTCACCGCCGCCATCAAGGACTACAAGGCCAACTTCCTCGCTGACCGCAAAGCCAAGAAAGAAGCTGCGGGGAAAGAAGTGGCTGCGGCCAAATAAACCATGGCAAACGTACTCGATCTCCGGCGTCGCATCCGCAGTGTAAAGAACACGCGGCAGATCACCAAGGCCATGAAAATGGTCTCGGCGGCCAAGCTGCGTCGCGCGCAGGAGCGTGCCATGCTCGCCCGCCCCTACGCCCAGATGATCTCGAACGTACTCGAGTCACTGGTTCGCCGCACCGACATCTACAACGGGGAAGCTGGCGACATCCTGCATCCTCTGCTGGTTGAGCGCGAGGAGAAGAACGTTCTCGTCGTCGTCGTCGCCGGAGACAAGGGCTTCGCCGGTGCGTTCAACTCAAACATCGTCAAGGCCGCGCAGGGCTTCATCGATTCCCGCCGCGCCACCGGTCAGAACGTAGACATCGAGCCTGTAGGGCGCAAGGCACGCGATACCTTCCGCAAGCGCTATCCCGCTGCCGTCTACGAGAAGACCGAAGAGCACTACGACAACGATCTCGCCACGCACTTCGAGACCATCCGTCATCGTGCCGAGCCGATCGAAATTACAGGCGATCATCCGACGATTCTGCTCAAGATCAACATCGACGAAGTAAGCGACATGGCCCATTCCATCATCGAGCGCTACACCCGCGCCGAGATCGATTCGGTCTACATCGTCTACAACGAGTTCAAGTCCGTCATCTCGCAGCGCGTCGTCGTCGAAAAACTCCTTCCTATCCGCAAGCTCGGCTCGCATGAGATCACCGTGGCCGAAGAGATGAGCGAGGAGCAGAAGGAAGCCGCCGGTCACGCCGCCAGGACTGCTGGTATCAGCCTGCAGGTTCCCGAAGAATCGGTCATCGAGTCCGAGGCCAAGAAGTTCGGCACCGCCGAGGTCGACTACATCTTCGACCAGTCGCCCGCGCGCCTCTTCCGTCACCTCATGCCCAAGTACGTCACCACGCAGATCTTCCACGCCTTGCTCGAATCCGTCGCAGCAGAGCACGCCGCCCGCATGACGGCAATGGACTCTGCGACCAACAATGCCGGAGACATGATCGACGCCCTCTCGCTCACCATGAACCGTGTGCGTCAGGCAGCGATTACAAAGGAAATTATTGAGATTGTGAGTGGCGCCTCCGCTCTGTAACACCGGACAGCAAGTATCCGGCGAGTTTTTGAAGTGCACTGTTTTAGTTTTGCTTCTAGGTAGGTCAGGGCTTCAGCCCTGACATCTCGAGGCGCAACAGAATCGGGCCTTAGCCCCTGAATTATGTTCTCCTCGCACAAGGCTATATCTGTCGAGTGGGGCTAAGTTTCTAAAGTGTCAGACGAATCGGAGTTTTGCTTCTAACCGAATCGCGAGTTTTTGGTATCTCGAAGCGAGAAAGAATTTATGGCAGAGAATATTGGAAAAGTAATTTCGATCAGCGGCCCGGCCGTTGATATTCAATTCGAAGAGTCGAAGATGCCCGCCATCTTCCAGGCCCTCCGCATCGTCAGCGAAGGCTTCGACGTCCCCACCCCGCTCGACATCGTCGTCGAGGTCCAGCAGCATCTCGGCGAAGGCCGCGTACGCTGCATCGCCATGGTCGCGACCGAAGGTATGGTCCGCGGCATGAAGGCGATCGACACCGGCGCGGGCATCACGGTCCCCGTCGGCCGCGAGACCCTCGGCCGCGTACTCAACGTCCTCGGCCAGCCCGTCGACGAGCTCGGCCCCGTCAACGCCAAGGTGCACATGCCCATCCACCGGCAGGCTCCAGCCTTCGATGAGCAGTCCACCAGCGAAGAGATGTTCGAGACCGGCATCAAGGTCATCGATCTCATCCAGCCCTTCCTTAAGGGCGGCAAGATCGGCCTCTTCGGCGGCGCCGGTGTCGGCAAAACCGTCGTCATTCAGGAGCTCATCAACAACGTTGCCAGCCAGCACGGCGGCTTCTCGGTCTTCGCCGGCGTCGGCGAGCGCACCCGCGAAGGCAACGACCTCTGGATGGAATTTCAAGAGTCGGGCGTTATCGATCTCAAAGACCTCCCCAAGAGCAAAGCCACACTCGTCTATGGCCAGATGACCGAGCCCCCAGGGGCCCGTCTCCGCGTCGCCCTCACCGGCCTCACCGTCGCCGAGCACTTCCGCGACGAGGAAGGTGCGGACACGCTGCTCTTCATCGACAACATCTTCCGCTTCACCCAGGCCGGTTCCGAGGTCTCCACCCTGCTCGGCCGTATGCCGTCAGCCGTAGGCTACCAGCCGAACCTCGCCACAGAAATGGGCGAGCTGCAGGAACGCATCACCTCCACCAAGAAGGGTTCCATCACCTCCGTGCAGGCTGTCTACGTTCCTGCCGACGACTTGACCGACCCCGCGCCGGCCACGACGTTCGCCCACTTGGACGCAACCACCGTGCTCTCGCGTCCCCTCTCGGAACTGGGTATCTATCCCGCCGTCGATCCTCTGGCCTCCACCTCGCGCATTCTCTCTCCGCGCATCGTCGGCCAGGAACACTACGACGTGGCCCAGGGCGTCAAGAAGATCCTCCAGCGTTACAAGGACCTTCAGGACATCATCGCCATCCTCGGTATCGACGAGCTCTCCGAAGAGGACAAGATCACCGTCGCGCGGGCACGTAAAGTCCAGCGCTTCCTCTCGCAGCCCTTCCACGTAGCCGAAATCTTCACCGGCATCCCCGGCGCCTACGTCAAAGTCGAGGACACCATCCGCTCCTTCAAGGAGATCATCGAAGGCAAGCACGATGACATCCCCGAGCAGGCCTTCTACCTCAAGGGCGGCATCGAAGACGTAATCGCAGCTGCAGAGAAGATGAAGCAAACGGTCTAATCTTCTTGTGGTTTTGCTTTAGGTAGGCCGGGGCTTTAGCCCCGGCATTACGAAGAGCAACAAAAGGGGCTTTAGCCCCTGAGGTAATTCAATAAGGGCCACGGCTTCAGCCGTGCCAAAAGAATCAAGCACGAAAGGGGCTTTAGCCCCTGAGGTCACTCATGGCAGACACACCAAACTCCGGACAACTCGCAGTCAGGCTGGTAACCCCAGACCGCATCCTGCTCGACGCCACCGCCGACGCAGTCGAGCTGCCGTCGATGTCCGGCTACCTTGAAGCCCTTTACGGCCACGCTCCTCTGCTCGCAGAGCTCGGCGCAGGCGAAGTTCGCCTCCACGGCGGCACCTCCGGCGATCAGAAGTTCTTCGTAGCCTGGGGCTTCGTCGAAGTCCTCCCCGAGCGCGTAACCATCCTCGCCGAAACTGCGATGCACCCCAACGAGATCGACGTCGCTGAGGCCCGTCAGGAGCTTCAGGAAGGCGAAAAGCTCTGGAACGAAGCCGGCGACGACGGCGAAAAGTACGACGAAGCCAACGCGATCACCCGCCAGGCCGAAGAGAAGATCGCCTCCGCCGAAGGCAAGAGCACCTAACCAAATTCCTGTTCCAAACTTTCAAAGCCGCCCTCGAAGGGCGGCTTCTTATTTCCACAGAAATATTTTCAAAACTGCAAAATTTCCACCCCTCCGCAACCTGCAGTTCCCATGTCACGATTGCCACGCAATCCACCACACTCTGTCCACAAAAACACCCCCGAAAATCCCAGCAAAACAACAAAGCCCCGGACGAATCCGGGGCCAAAATTTTTCTGCAAAATCAATCCAAAAATTACGAAGCTTTCTTCGGCTTAGGAGCCGGAGCAGGAGCCTCCGCCGCAGCCTCAGCAGCCTGCCGCAGTGCATGGATCACGACCCGTAGCATCTCCTCCTCTGGAGCAGGCTTGCCCGTCCAGATCTCGAACTGCCGCGCCCCTTGGGTCACAAACATCTCAACCCCAGTAATGATAGGGATATTCTGCTGCCGCGCCGCACGAAGCAACGGCGTCTCCACCGGGTTGTAGACCAGGTCGAACACAAGCTTCGCATTCAAGTCCTTTGCTTCCAGCAGTTGCGCGCCCTTCTGCCCCGCCATTCCAATCGGCGTCGCATTGATGATCACATCCACAGGAGTCTTCGCCAGCGCCTCTTTCTTAATCGCCTTCGAGCCGGATTGCTTCGCCAGCTTAGCCGCAGTCTCCGCCGTGCGATTGAGAATAAACACATCCGCACCCTTATCCCGCAGCCCAAACACCGCGGCCCGCGCGGCTCCGCCCGCACCCAGCACCAGCGCCTTGGCTCCACGCAAGGACATGCGCTTTTCGATCGGCCCTACAATACCCGCAACATCCGTATTGAACCCATACAGCTTGCCATCCTGCGCCCGCAGTACCGTATTGCAAGCGCCAATCTTGGCCGACAGCGGATCCGTCTTCTCGAGATGCGCCATGATCTCCTGCTTCAACGGCATCGTAACGCTAAGCCCCTGAATCGGAATCTCTTGCACCAGCTTCAGCAAATCGCCAATCTTGGTAGCCTGCAGCGCGAGATACACCGCATTCACCGTCTCACGTCGGAACGCCGTGTTCATCATTACCGGCGAGAGCGAGCTCTTGATCGGATTTCCCGCAACCCCATAAACCTTCGTAGCCGCGTCGACTTGTTCGATGCGATACGTCTCGATCAAGGTACGAGCGGCGATTTGGCCCGGCCCCGTCTCCTCGCCCGGTGTCGCCGCTGCAAAGGTAAACGCACTGCCTGCACGCACACCCAGCACGCGCGAAATAATACCCGCATCGCCCATGCAGATGCCGATAATGTTGGAATTATCGGCCTTCCGTTCCAGGAAGCGCATCAGCGTGACATTGTCGGTAAGGTTCTTTGCCGTGGGTACAATCTTGATGAAGTCCGGCTGAAACGGCATGATCCGCTCGTAGATGCCGTCAAGGTCCTTCGTAGCGGAGAAGTCGTGATGGCTGATGATGAGCGCAGCACCCGCATCGCGAAGCTTCTGCAGTTCACCCTTCTTCAACGCCTCCACAGACTCCAGTTCTAGATCAATAAGGTGAAATCCTGCTGCAGCAGCCTTCGAAAGAATCTCTACCTCGGCAGCAACCGTGCCGGAAAACCTTCCACCATTGGCTTCGCGTCGACAGGTCGCAATGCCCGTAGCAGCAGTATTGTCCGAGAAGAAGTTCTTAAACTTCGCCAACGCCGGCAGTGGCTTCTCGAGATAATCCAGTCTGAATTCGAGGAAGGATGTTTCTTTTACGGCAACGCTCGCTTTTTCGAGCATCTCGGCAGCCGTGGTGCCGATGATGGCAACACAAACCTTGCCGATACGGGAACGGAGAAACTGGGGGGCTACGTTAGGCACATTCGCTCTCATGTCTACAATCGCGGTATCTTACAGATCCGCGAGATAGGATGCAAATTTTGTTGAAACAAAAGGAGGTTAGCACGATCCGAAGATACTACCTGGGGACTTTCTCGTAAAGCCACAACACCTGATTGTAGACGCTGGGGAGCGGCAAAAGTAACCATACGAGATAGAAACGTTTTGATTTTTTCGTCTCTAGTATAAGTAGGTCGTGGGCGGATTTTCGCCTGAACGGTTCATCGGCTTCAGGGGGGCATAATTGGGACAACTTACTGCAAATAAAGAACCTATCGGGATCGAAATAGTGCGCGTCAAAGCGTGGGAACACTTCGATTGGTTGCGACATGGGTTCAGCACTCGGGGAGGTGGAGTCTCTAATATTTATGGTGGAAATTCGCTTAATCTCGGCTGGACCAAGGAGGACGATTCAACGTCCGTGGCCGAGAATCGGCGTCAATTTGTTGGTGCAGTAGATGGTAAAACGACAGGCAAAGCTGGTTTTACGCTGGTAAATGTGCGGCAGGTTCACTCCGCAATCACCCAAGTTATCCACGAGGAAGACGAGCCTTTCGCAGGCAAGCTTCAAACAGCGGAAGGCAAAGCCATCCTCGAAGGTGACGGCCTGATGACAAATCTTCCCGGGGTGATGCTCGGAGTAGGCACCGCAGATTGCGTACCGGTGCTGGTCGTGGATGTGGAAAAGAGAGCCGTAGCAGCCTTTCACGCCGGCTGGCGAGGGACTGTCGCACGCATCGTCGAGCAGGGAATCGCAAAGATGACGCAAGAGTACGGCTCACAGCCGAAGGACCTCATAGCAGCGATTGGGCCGAGCATTGGAGCCTGCTGTTACGCTGTTGGCGACGAAGTGCGAACCGCATTCGCATCACAGTTCGACTACGCGGATGACCTGTTTCTGTCAGATCACAAAGCCAATCCTTCTCTCCATGTCGATCTATGGAAAGCCAATCAGCGGCAGTTGCTCGCTGCTGGAATCGAGCCTTCAAGGATCACGATAATCGGTGAATGCACGGCGTGTTCGCGCGACGAGCAGGGAAGACGCCGCTACTTCTCGCATCGCGCAGAGCAAGGCATTGCCGGGCGAATGTTGAGCGTAGTGGGAATAGTCCCCGAGTAAAACTGATTCACTCGGGGACCATCTTACTTACTCCATCTCCGTCTCCGTGCCATGCACATGCGTGGGTTGGCGCAGTAACAGCGGCATCACGAAAAGAATCGCGATCACGGTAGTAATCATGCCGCCTACGACGACTCGAGCGAGAGGCTGTTGTGCCTGCGCTCCAATACCGTTGGAGAGCGCCGCCGGCAGAAGACCAAGCCCCGCGGCCATGCACGCCATCACGACGGGCCGCATCTCGTCGACGCAACCATGTTCAAGCCCGGTCCCGTCGATGCTCTCGCGCTGAGCACGGCGCACGCCGGACATAAAGACCACAGCGCCCAGCGTCGCAACTCCGATCAGCGATGTGAAGCCGACTGCAGCCGAGATGCTGAACGGCGTACGCGTAATAAAGAGCGACGCCGCTCCACCTACCGCTGCGAACGGCAGCGTGGCGATGATGATGAAGGCATCCTTCCACGTATTGAATTGGACGTAGAGCAGAATAACGATGATCGCCAGCGATATCGGAATGATCACTGCAAGACGCCGTTGTTCCTTGCGCAAGCTATCGAACTCGCCCGCCCACGTGTAGTCGTACCCTGTCGGCATTGGAACGGACTGTTTCAGTTTCGCCTGCAACTCCGTGATGGTCGTAGAAAGATCCCGCCCGCGAACGCTGAACTTGATCGGAATGTAGCGGCGTCCGTCCTCGCGATAGATCATGAAGCTACCCTCGCGAATAGCTACGTTGGCAACTTGACCTAACGGTATACGGCTGCCATCCGCAGTCGGAATGAGGATGGCGCGAATAGCGTCCGGACTGCTGCGATTAGCCTCAGGGTAGCGCACCGTCAGGTCAAAGCGGCGATCCCCCTGGATAACCTGTGACACCGGTGCACCACCGATGGCGGCCTGCACCGCCGCATTGATATCGCCCGCGAGGATGCCGAAGCGAGCAGCCTTGGCGCGATCGATCTGGATGATCAACGACGGTTGACCCCCCACCTTGAAGACGCCAACATCCGCAACACCCGGCACAGATTTCATCGTCTGCTCGATCTTGTCCGCAAGGTTCGTGAGCGTATCGAAGTCATCGCCGAAGAGCTTCAGTGAGTTTTCGCCTTTCACACCGGACATCGCTTCTTCCACGTTGTCCTGAATGTTCTGCGAAAAGTTCAGCTCGATGCCAGGGAAGCGCGAAAGTCGCCTGCTCATCTCGTCGATCAACTGGGGTTTGGTCAATCCGCGCCGCCACTCTTCCTGCGGCTTCAGTTGAACCGATATCTCAATATTGTTGAAGGTGCTGACATCGGTTCCATCGTCGGGCCGTCCCATCTGCGAGACGGCCTGCGTCACTTCAGGCGACTCGGCAATGACAGCGCGAAGTTGATTCGCGATGTTGGCCGAAGTATCGAACGAAATGTCCTGCGGCAGCGTGGCGCGAATCCAAAGATTGCCCTCTTCTAGCGGTGGCATGAACTCTCCGCCAACCAGAACGAAACAGAGGATGCCGACACCCAGCATGGCCGCGGCTCCAATCCAGACCAACGCCGTGTGCCGCAAAGCCCGATGCAGCGTGCTCTCGTATCGATTGCGCAAAAAGCGGCTAAGCCACGTATAGCCATCGCCGACCTTCTGCTCTGTGGGCGCCGTGATGTAGCCCAACACAGGCGCAAATACCAGCGCGAACAGCAGCGCGCCCAGAAGAGCAAATCCATATGTCACCGACATTGGTGAGAAGATCTGCCCCGCGACGCCCTGCATGGTGAAGAGCGGAATGAACGCGACCAGAATGATTGCGGTAGAGAAGAGAACCGGAGTAGCGGCATCGGCCACACCTTCAACGATGAGGTTTCCAGTCTCTTCACCCGGGATACGGCGCGTGAGCTTTCGATAGATACTCTCGAGCACAATGATCGACGAATCGACGAGGATACCGAAATCGATGGCGCCAATCGAAATCAGATTTGCAGAACGTCCCGTCAGCACCATCATGCCAAAGGCAAACAGAACGGCAAACGGAATCGTGACGGCGGCGATGAAAGTAATGCGAAGGTCACCGAGCATCGACAGCAGCACCAGCGTGACCAGCACAAGGCCGGTGATAATGACCTCGCGAACGGTATGCGTCGTTCGGCTGATCAATACCGTTCGGTCATAGATGGTGCTGATGTGCATCCCCGGTGGAAGCAGGCTGCCGCTGTTGAGCTGTGCGATCTTGATCTTCAACGCCTGAAGCGCAGGAATGGACTTCTCATCCTTCTGAAGCAGCACGATTCCAAGCACAATGTCGTTCTGTTTATCGCGACCTATCTGACCGAGCCGCGGTTGAAAACCTTCCGAAACTTTGCCGATATCACGCACAGTAATCGGCGCGCCGTTCTTTGCCGCTACAACAATTGCGCCGATGTCCTCAACGGTATGCACCTGGCCTACCGAGCGAATATTTACATTTTGGTTGCCGAGCTGAAGATAATTGCCCCCCGCATTCGCATTCGACGACTGCACCGCATTCAGAACCTGCGGCAGGGTAACGCCGAAGCTCAACAGCTTATTCGGATCGGTCTCGATCTGGTACTGACGTGTCGTTCCGCCAAATGTTGTGATGTCGATGATGCCCGGCACCTGTTTCAACTCGCGGCGCACCAACCAGTCCTGCGTGGCTTTGATCTCGTTAAGCGTGTATCCGGGCCCTACAAGTTGATACCGAAAGATCTCACCGATCGGCGACCACGGAGAGAGTTGCGGCTGAAGATTATTCGGCAGCGTCAACGTTTGCAGACGGTTCAGCACCTCCTGGCGATCACGAAAATTTTCGCTGTCAAAGCTGAAGTAAAGCTTTACGTCCGACAGCCCGAAGATGCTGATCGAACGCACCTGTTCGAGATGCGGCGTGCCATTGAGCGTAGTCTCAATCGGCACCGTTACCTGCTGCTCCATCTCTTCAGCAGACCACGATGGATTCTGCGTAATGATTTCAACCAGCGGCGGCGAAGGATCGGGATATGCCTCGATATCAAGGCGCGTCAGCGCGAAAGTTCCCGCGGCGAGCATCACAAGAAAGATGATCAGAACGATAGCGCGATACCGGATGAAGAGTCGGATGAATGGTTGCACGTTTATTCTCCGCTCGAGGGACGCAGCAGCGCCCCTCCGGTTGTGACGACTTTGTCACCATCGTTCAGCCCCGTCAGCACCTCTATGCTCTTCACGCCGCCCGAATCGAACGAGCGTCCTGTCGTGACAATGCGCTGATCGAACTTGCCCGATGCATTGGGAACAAAGACGTAAGTTTTCTCCCCTTCATGCAAAACAGCAGTCGCAGGAAGAATGACGGAGTTTCGTAACGCACCCGGCACCCGAATCGTCGCGAACATATCCGCCTTCAACATGTGTTGCGGATTCGGCAGCACAACGCGCAGCTTGAGCGTATGTGTGTTCGGGTCCAGCGCATCCCCCACATTCGCAATTCTCCCAGTCAACTGCATATCGGGATACGCAGGAACACGAATCTGGACCTCGCGCCCAGGCTTGAGCGATGCAAGATCGCGTTCGAAGACATCGCCCACAATCCACACATTATCGATGTTGGCGATGGTGGCAATCGTCGTCGCATTATCGAGAGAACGCTGCATCTCTCCATTAGCCGTGCCGATATCAAGCACTACGCCTGAGATTGGGGCACGCAACGCGACATCATCGGAAACACCATCCTCTGCGAATCCCAGCTCGTGAATTCTCTGGCGCGCCCGGTCCAGTTCGGAGTGTGCCGTACGCGAGGTCGCATCGAGTTCGTCATAGTCTGCCTGCGAGAGCACCTCGTGCTGCAACAGCAGCTTTCCACGGGTCAGCGCGCGGTCTGCGCGAAGCACTTCGATCTTCGCCTTCTCAAAGTCCGCTCGCGCAGCAGCGATATCGCTGCTCTGGAGCTGCGCGATTACGTCGCCCTTCTTCACCTCTTGCCCGGGCAACACGCGCAGGCCAAGTATACGGCCGCTCAGCGGAGGAAAAATGCGAACGACGCGCGATGGATCGGCTGCGATGCGGGCTGGGACCTCGAGGTAGTCTGTGCTCTGCTGTACATGCGCAGTGGTTGTCTCTATACCAACGTTCGTTGGCTGATTCTCCGCGGCAGGGGGCGGTGTTGATTTGCACGCCGTCAACGGCGCAACGAAAAGTGAGAGCAGCAGAAGCGATTCCGTTCGTGTCATGTGTGCTTTCATGGGATGATGTCCGTCGCGGTGGCGAAGCTGAGTTGATGAATGGCAAGCCAGACCTGTGCATTCGCGTTGAGGCTGCTCAGGTGAATCGAGCGGTAGTCGCGAAGAGCGTCCAGATAATCCAGCAATGTCGTATTGCCGTTGCGATAGCTGAACTGAAGGTTGTCGCGAACGTGTCCGGCTTCGTCGAGATAGTGGCTGTTGTAGCGATGCGCCATACGCTGTGCCGTATCGAGCGCCATCCATGCCTGATCCACATCCGAGACGACCTGATTCCGCGCGGCCGTTACAGCAAACCGGCTCGAATCCACCTCATAGCGCGTACGTTCCTTCTCTCCCTGGTTGCGGTCGAAGATGCGGAGCGGAATCGCCACATTGACGCCGAAGGTATTGTCTGCGCCACTGCGTTCGTATTCGCTGGCCACCGTCGGGTCTGTCGTTCCGCTCGCGATGGCGAACTTCGCGTTCGCCTGCGAGACCAGCAGCGCTTGTCTCGCCGCCGTGTAGTCAGGCCTCGCTGCCAGAGCCTGCGTCTCCGCATCAGCCATGGTCAGCGGTAGCGCGGGAGGCTCGAGCGTCCCCACAATGTCCATCGCCGGGTCAGGCCGGTCCGATCCAAACAGCAGTTGCAACTGCGAGCTGGCCTGCTGCAGATTCAGTCGGGCCGTATCGACGTCCGATTCAAACTGCGCCATCTGCAGGTCGACCCGTTCGAAGTCGGTCCGCGTGATATCGCCCGCATCCAATCGCGCCCTGCTCAGGTCCACCGTCTTCTGATAATCGGTAAGGTTCTCCTGCGCAACACCAAGCGACGCCTTGGCGAGCAGCATAGTCGTAAACGCTTGGCGAACAGCGAGCACAAGCTGTCGCTCCTGGTCCCGATACTGGCTCTCCGTCTCGTCTGCCGTAGCCTCCGCACCCTCCAGTCGCCAGCGACGTTTCTGCCCGCGCTCGAAGAGCCGCGAAACACTGGCTGAATAGAAGTAGGGATTGCCGCCGTTGTTGTTGACCTCTGGCAGAGTAACGCCTTGCCCCAGGGCAGTAAATGTAGGATTCTGGCGCAGACCCGCCGTAATCTTCGTTGCCTGCACTGCAGTGACGTGTTGGCGAGCCGAGATCAGCGAGGCATTGCCCGTTCGCGCCCGTTCTACAGCCTGTTGCAGCGTCAGCGGAGTGGTTACGCCGGATGGCGAAGGAGGTGTCGGTGTTTGCGCCGCCAGCGTCGGCGGAATTGCTAACAGAACGGCGCAGAGTGCATGAAGGGCTTTCTGAGTCATGCCTGCCTTTAAATTAGTTTTTTTGGAAATATCCCGGTGAAGTTTAGGAAGTTATCTTCTTCCGCGCAGAAACTAAGCCGTAAGCAAAACTGTGGCAGGCGGAGGCCGCACACCGAAGGCCCGGACAAAGCCAGCCAGAAGCGTCGCCACGTATCCGTGGGTTCGAACACGGATCGAGCACATGGTCGGCAGGGCAATACCAATCAGGATCAGGGAGAGAAGAGAAATTGCATCCAGCATGTTGCTGCCCATGTGCAGCGAGGGCGCATCATGGTGACGGCGCATCACATGCTCAACCTCTGCGGGCGAAGTCATGGCTTGGAGATCGTCCGTCATGGAGATCACAGGGAACAGAAGCATCAGCAGAAGACACAGTGCAACACCCGCGCTCCACGACAACTTCGTGTGTCCGTGCCGTATCGAGTGAACGCAAAGGATGACCAGAAGAATGGACACCGAGAGCCACACGATATTGAGAAACAGTTCCACTTCGCTCCAGTATAGTGCGTCGGCACACAACACGCGTGAACCCACTCAGAAGGAAATGGCGGTGTAGAGAAATGCCGGGCAAATTTCGCCCGGCAGCAATCAGTTATTACATCGAGGGGTTACATTGCAGGCGGATGATGCGGATCGACGTCGCCGGTTGCACTCGTGCCCGCGGACGGCTTGTTAACGGAATCGCGAAGCTCCTTCGACGGCTTGAAGAAGGGGACACGTTTGGCTGGCACATCCACTTTGGCTCCGGTCTTCGGATTGCGTCCGGTCCTGGCGTTGCGCTGCCGCGTCCTAAAACTTCCGAATCCGCGGATTTCAATCTTGTCACCGGATTTCAGTGCCCCGATGACGGAATCAAACAAGGTATCGACGATGACTTCGCCATCACGGCGTGTAAGGTCGCCTAGGGCGGTGACTTTGTCGACAAGGTCAGCTTTAGTCATAATGGGGATCCTTTCCTGCTTGGGGAGGGCGAAGGCCCGGTCGAATCATCTTCTTGTTGATTGTAAATGGGATGGAGGTGTTCGGGGCAACCAAACACATATGGGACCAAGATGGGACATAAGTGGATTCAGATGCAAAAAATCGCAAACACGTTCACATCAGCGAAAAAAATCCCTCTTCACGATCCAGAATTCAGTCACTGATACGGTCTAAAGGCCGGAATATCGTGCCTTACTTGCCAGCGGCCGGTAAATCAACGACACCGAATATTTTGTTGAAAGCTACTCGCCACCGGTCATAATCCACATAAAAAAAGAAACCCCTCCATTGCCGAAGGGGTCTCCTCTTAAGAAAAGATCGTGGCTACTTCCACATGTAATAGAAGCCCGGAGCATGATTCAGCAACTGGCTCGGATTCGGAAAGAGGTCTTCTCCATCATCGGTCAGTAGAGCCAGCAAGCCGCGTTTATTCTTTGCCGGCCGAACGATCGCAGGCTCGCCCGAGATTCCTACGTCGCGTGCCGTATCGATCAGCGCCGAACGAAAGCCGCCAACTTTGTCGATCAGTCCAAGCGAAAGCGATTGCTCTCCGGTCCAGACCTGCCCTGTAGCCAGCGGCTTGATCTTGTCTTCCGTGCTATGCCGGCCCACAGCCACATCGTGGATAAACTGCGTGTACATGTTGTCCACCAGCGACTGGAAGTAAGCCTGCTCCTGGGGCGTCAAATCCCGGCTCGGGTCTCCTGCAGTCTTCAAATCGCCCTTCGAAATCGTCACATTCTTCAGTTTGGCCCACCGCAAAAGTTCGCCGTAGTTGGTCCATTCCATCACCACGCCGATCGACCCCACCACCGAGGCGCTATTGGCATAGATCCTGTCGCATGCCGACGCAATGTAATACGCTCCCGAAGCTCCTACCGACTCCACCGAAGCGACAATCTTTTTGTTCTTTTCCTTCCGGACGCGAAGAACCTCGTTATAAATCTCCTGCGATGCCGCCGCCCCTCCACCAGGCGAGTTGATGTGCAGAATAATTGCCTTTACCGACGAGTCGTCGCCGAACTTCCGTAACTGTTCATTCACCGTCTCCGGAGACAGGATCACACCCGAGACATCGATCACCGCAATCTGATCGGAATTGAGCCCTATCCCGCTGGTCGATCGCAGAGTGGCCCAGACCATCAGCGACACCATTAGAAACACCGCCGCAAACGAACCGCCAATCACCCCGATATAGAACCACGCAGAGCGTCTGCGCGGCGGTAGATAGCCATATCCCGCCCCAGGATAGGGTGGCGGAGCCCCGTAACTACGCGTGTACGGCGATGAAGGAGGAGGCGGTGGCGGTGGTACCTGGCGTTCGAAGTCTTCTGACATGGTCTGGAGTTTAGCAGGGAAGATTCTTCGACGCAGCCTCTCGTGCAGAGCCTTCCAGCCGCCCTGCCAAAAACGAAAACCTTTTGAAGATAATGTGACCAAATTGGTTGCCCAAACGTCCAATCATTGCAGTATGATGAACGGCGGACGATTCGCGCTCCCATAGGTTCACGTAAAGAAATTGTTTCTAGAAGGTTTTGACGACTGGCATGCCACATCCGCATTTAAGTATCGTAATTCCGGCCTATAACGAGAGCTTGCGTATCGAAGACGCATTGGAACGAGTCACTTCGTGCGTCGCCGAACAAGGCTGGGACGCTGAAATCCTCGTCGTCGATGACGGATCCAGGGACAATACTGCTGCTATCGTCCAGCGCTGGATGGCCAATCATCCTCGTCTCCACCTCATTCAGAACCCCGGCAACCGTGGCAAAGGCTACTCCGTCCGTAACGGCCTCCTTCAGGCCGCCGGTGACATCGTGATGTTCACCGACGCCGACCTCTCCGCCCCCATGGAAGAGGCTGAACGCCTCATCACCGCTATCGACAACGGCGCCGATGTTGCCATTGGTTCGCGCTGGTTAGACCGTACCCGTCAGACCATCCACCAGCCACTCTACCGTCAGTTCTTCGGCCGCTGCTTCAACTGGATCACCCGCACCGTCATGGGCCTCCCTTTCAAGGACACCCAGTGCGGTTTCAAGGCCTTCACTCGCACCGCTGCACAGGTTATCTTCCGCCTTCAGACCATCGAGCGCTGGGGCTTCGATCCGGAGATTCTCTTCATCGCCCGCAAGCTCCGCTACACCATCCAGGAAGTTCCGGTCACCTGGGGGCATGACGAGCGTAGTCGCATCAGCTACCTCAAGGACGGCATGAAGATGCTCGAAGACATGTCCCGCATCCGCGCCAACTCCGTCCGTGGCCGCTACGACGAAGCCATCGCCGCCATGAAGGACACAAGCACGATGGTAACCCCTCCGGTCAAGACAGTAGCTGAAGCGAGTGCCGAAGCAAGACACTAAAACTCCTGCGCTTCTGGGTGGAGACGCAGGAAGAGCCTATAGAGCATAAGAGTTTTCACCCGCAGTTAATCCCGCCGCGCCCCACACCATAGAAAAATCTTTCGATACCGTCACAAAAACGGCCTATATTGTACATAAAGTGACTTTAGTTACACTTGTCCTCGGTCGCCCGTTTCCCACTCTGAAGCGGTTACCCGAAAGTTGCACCGTTACGCTTCCGATGTGGGACACCCCTAATCGAATCTCATTGCTACCTTGGTTTTGACTCACTTGTCCGGCTTGTTTCGCTCTTTGTATGAGCCTTGAACAAATGCAGTTCGTGACCAAGGAGCTTTATGCGTTTTCGTGTTGCACTTCGGGGCATCAGTGCCGTTATCGGACTTTTCGTGACTCTCGCGCTAGCGGGTTGCGGTGCAGGCGGCTCATCCTTACTGGCAGGCGGAGGCACCACCGGCGGTGGTAGTACAGGCGGCAGTGGTGGCGGCAGCACTGGTGGCGGCGGCACCGGCGGTGGAAGTGGCAGTGGAGGCAGTACCGGTGGAGGAACCACCCCTGCAGACGCCGCTCTTTCAGGAACCTTGTACGGCGGCCAGCAGCCCATCTCCGGCTCGACCGTCACCATGTACGCCGCAGGAACGACCGGCTACGGCACCGGCGCAACCTCTATCCTCAGCGGCTCCGGCCACGTCATGACCGACGCCAACGGTGGCTTCAGCCTCGCCAGCGGCTATTCCTGCCCCTCGCCTACTTCCCAGGTTTACCTCGTCGCCTCCGGCGGCAACACCGGCTCCGGCGTCAACAACAAGGCCGTCCTTATGGCGGCTCTCGGCAACTGTAACAGTCTCACCTCGTCCACCTTCATCAGCATGAATGAGGTCTCCTCAGTCGCCGCCGTCTACGCCCTGGCCCAGTTCATGACCCCCGGCAGCACCGCCGTCGGAACCAGCAGCACCAACATCACCGGCATGGTCAATGCCTTTCATACCGTAACCAACCTCACCGACCTTGCAAAAGGTACCGCCCGCTCGACGACTCCCGCCGGCAATGGCACAGTCCCAGCGAGCACCATCAACACCCTGGCCAACATCATGGCAGCCTGCGTCAACACGACCGGCGCAACTCCCACCTGCACCAGCCTCTTCTCCGCGGCCACGCCATCCGGCGGCACCGCCCCCACCGATACCCTCGCCGCAATCCTCGATATCGCCCAGAATCCCGGGCACAGCGTCACAGCCCTCTTCAACGTTCCGCCAACCCAGGCCCTCTTCCAACCCAGCCTCTCCGGCGCACCAAACGACTGGACCATCAGCGTCGAATACACCGGCGGCGGCCTCTCCACCCCCGGTCTCCCCGCCATCGATGCAGCTGGCAACATCTGGGTTCCCAACGGAATCGATCCCGGCACTCTAAGCGAGTTCAGCTCTACCGGCGAACCGCTCTCCGGAGCCAGCGGCTTCAGCGGCGGCGGCCTCAGCCTGCCCTTCGCCGTCGCCGTCGATCTCAGCGGAAACGTCTGGTCCGCCAACTTCGGCGTCCCCGCCGTCAGCGAGCACACCGCCGGAGGCACAGCTCTCTCTGGCAACGGCTTCACTGCCACCGGCCTCAGCACCCAGTACGGCATCGCGCTCGACGCCACCGGCAACGTCTTCACCGCAAACTCCAACAGCACCGTCACCAAGCTGAACGCGGCCGGAACCTCCATCGGCCAGTTCACCAGCGGCGGTCTCAACTTCGGCTACGCCCTCGCCGTCGACGAGTTGCAAAACGTCTGGGTCGCAAACGCCGGTCCTCTTCTCACTCCCGGCAATACCATCTCGAAGTTCAACAACAGCGGCACCGCAGCCTCGCTCAGCGGCTTCCTCGGCGGCGGTCTCAACAACCCCGAGGCCATCGCAATCGACGCCAACGGAAACGTCTGGGCTGGCAACTTCAGCAGCCCCGCCGTCAGCAAATTCAACAGCGCGGGCGCACCGCAATCGGGTGCCGGATACACCACGCCAGCCCCCGTCGCCGGAATCGCTGTCGATGGCAGCAACACCGTCTGGACTGCGAACTTGGACGGCTCAGTCAGCCATCTCTCCAATGCAGGCACAGCCATCTCCCCTGCGACAGGCTTCCTCGCCACAGGAGCCACCGGTGAAGTCGGCGTCGCCATCGACGCATCCGGCAACGTCTGGACCACGGCCGCCTGGCCCAACGGCACCGGCCAATACAGCCTCTACGAGTACGTCGGAGCCGCCGGCCCAACCGCTGTCCCTCTCCAGCAGGCAGTCAAGGGCAAACTCCTCGGCCAACGACCCTAAACAAACCTGAAACCCCCCAACGAACCAGGTGCCCCATCCTTCGCGTCTTGTGCGAAGGGTGGGTATCGTGCGCAGCACGACCGACTTCCTTAGCCCGGCCCCCAAAGCCCCCGGGTGCCCATCCTGAGTGCGGCGACCGGCGCGAAGTTTAAGAAGCATCCCTCCGCAATCACCTACCCGCATTCGCCCCGAAACGCCATCGCATGAAACAATATTCATTCGCCCATCAAGCGAAAGCAGAGGTATTACTCGTTGTTGCGATCCGTCTTCATAGCACTCTCTCAAAACAGAAAACTCCGTTCCTTCTCTGAGCGTTCCTCCATAGGCCGCAAGCTCTCCGGCCGCTTCGTAGCCGGCATGTCGGTTGAGGAAGCTCTCGCCTCTTGCGAGCGCGTCAACCGCGAAGGCATCGCCGTCAGCCTCGACGCCCTCGGCGAAAGCGTCACCACCGAAGCCGAAGCCCAGGCATCTGCCGACGTCTACCATCAACTCCTCGACGCCATCCAGATTCGCAATCTCAACGCCAACGTCAGCGTAAAGCTCTCGCAAATGGGTATGGACTTCGACCCTGCCCTCGCCGAGCGCATCGTCGGCGAAATGATCCATCACGCCGACCAAGTCAACACCTTCGTCCGCATCGACATGGAGGGCTCCCCCTACACCGAGGCCACCATCGCCATCACCGAGCGCCTCGCCGCCCGTTTTCCCGGCCGTGTCGGCACCGTCCTCCAGGCCTACCTCTTCCGCACCGAAGGCGACGCTGAGCGCCTCCTGGGGCAGGGAATTCGCATCCGCCTCTGCAAGGGAGCCTACAAGGAAGGCCCCGAGGTCGCCTTCGCACTCAAAGCCGATGTCGATGCCAACTACATCAAGCTCATGAAACGCGTAGCCACCTTCTCAAACAACGGCAAGGGCGTCTTCTGCGGCCTCGCCACCCACGACGAAGCCATCGTTGACGCCATGCGCGACTTCGTCCGCAAAAATAACGTGCCTAAGAGCGCCTTCGAGTTCCAGATGCTCTACGGCATCCGCCGCGACCTCCAGCGAAAGCTCGCTGCCGAAGGCTTCGGCGTCCGCGTCTACATCCCCTTCGGCCCCGAGTGGTATCCCTACTTCATGCGCCGCCTCGCCGAACGCCCCGCCAACGTCCTCTTCCTCGCAAAGAACTTCTTCAAGAGCTAGGAAGTTTGTTTCATGTCGTCATCCTGAACGAAGTGAAGGATCCCTGTATTTCGTCTTTGCCGTTGCTTCTGAGGTAAGCCCGGGCTTTAGCCCGGGCATCAAAGAACCGCCGCGCAGCGGCCTCCACTCTGCCGAAGGCCGGAGTGAAGCCCGAAGGGCGAAACGACTTATCCATCGCCTTTGTTTTGGGATTTATATATTTGATTCCCTCGCTCAATCTGGCGCGAGTTGGTCACAGCGTAGGATGGTCGCAGAGGCTACCTAATGAATTACGACGAACAGATTAAAACGACTCTTGCAGACATGGACGACTCAGAAGCGATACTTCTCGCAAAGGGCTTTCCTAAAGAGCACTGGGTGGAAATCAAGGCATACATTGGCTTCGCTATCCTTCACACACAAGCTCATGTAGCCAAAAGCTTGGTAGAGCATTCCGAGGCGGAACTTAAGAGGCTGTCTGCATCATAGGTACAGGTACTTGCCCTCGTCATTTCGGACGCTAAGACTCGTAGTAAGAAAACCCATACGGTTAGCGTCGTATGGGTTCCTCTTTTTAGGAGGCGTGCTCTTCCCTCTGTTTTCAATTCTTGCGGTAATGCCTCCAGCCTGAGAGCATGGCTGACATGAGATACCTCCTGCTCCTCGTAGCGGTTTGCTACTGGGGGATGGCCCTCGCGTCAATCGTGGGAATTACAGCACGAATCATATTTGGAGTTATCGGTATAGCTGCCTTTGTTTGGCTAAAAATAGACCAAGACCAAAGAAACTCGGTAGGCCGCAGCTAACCCTCAAGAAAAGGGAGTTAAGTATATAAATCCCTTTGTTTTTGTCTATCGTCTAACCTGATCGGAGCCGAAAGGTGAGGAGAAATCAACGAGCGTGATAGTTCCTGTTTTGGACAATGGCATAGACGCGATTGTCCTGAGCCCTGAAAAACTGAAAGGCATAGTCCCCACCATCAACCCCTGCCTTCGGCAATACCTTCAAATCGTCAAGCAACACACCGCCCGATTTCTGAATTGCCTTCAGCGTCGTCGCAATATCGTCCGTCAAAAATCCAATCGCCACGCCACCCTGGCCATGACGCCACGGACGATCGGAAGATCCCGGTCCGTAAATCTCAAACAAGGACCCATTCGGTGCCGCCAAAACTGCAAAATTGGGCTGATTAACCACCAACCGCATCTTCAGGGCATTGACGGCCAAATCCCGAACGCCTTTGAACTGCGAAGCATCAACATCGATCCCACTCCATTGCAGCTGTTGGGTTACACCCGAGGGCGGAGTAACCGGTGAGCCGGTCTGTGCGATCATCCCTGTATTCAAAAAACCTAGAACCACCGCTACAAACAATTTCGATCTGCTCATCTGCATTCCTTCTGTTCTATCTGATCTGCTCGATACTTCATCGTACTGAGGGATGTCCGGGATCCTTCAGGCGCTTGCCTGGTTCTCCAATTCGAGACGCATTCGCCGCCCCCCGCAAAGAAAGTTGGAAAATTTGCATAATTTCCACCCCTCCAAAAAGTGACTTTCGCCATCCATCTTTGCCACGCAATTCACCATCGTTTGTCCATAAAAAAACCACCCCGAAACACCACTTTTCCCAAAACTCCCCTTAAAAACTCCAGCAAAAAGACAAAAACCCCGGAACGCAGGCCTGCGCTCCAGGGCCAAAATTTTCTACAAAAAATACGTTCTATCGCGAAGCATTCTGCACAGGAACCGGCTCCGAAAGCAGGCCTTCGACCAGCGTCGTAACCTCCTTTTGCAGCGCCTCATGAGCAGGCTTGTTCGCTGGCCCGGCAAAGCCCGCATGGACCTCCCTCACCTTCCCATCGCGTCCTAGAATGAACGACGTTGGCCAGCAATTGAGGTGCTCACCCTGCGGAATCTTCTCCGCCAGCTCATCCGGCGTCCCCGCCACCAGCACTGTATAAGTGAGCCCATACCGTGCGATAAAAGCCCGCAGCCGCGTAGGATCTTTCAGCTGATCCTCCTCTTCAAATGAGAGGTTTACGATCTCCAAGCCCTGCCCTTGAAACTGCTTGTAGAGGCTCTCCAGAAACGGTGCCTCATCATGGCAGTTCGGGCACCACGACCCACCCACCGCCACAATAACCACCTTTCCATCAAACTGCGGATCGGTGTTGGAAACGACCTTCCCATTCAAGTCTGGAAAGCTGAAAACAAAGCGTTTAGAAGGATCCTTTACTGTAGTCTGCTCGGTCGATTCTGTAGGCGCAGCAAGGTTTTCCTTACGAGCCTCCTCTGGACGACGAGCCACAAGATCACGCTGTTGCGCCTTCTGCGCCTCCCCCGCCAGCAGATTGCTTACAACCAGCGTCCCATCAGCCTGCGGCACAAACGAGTAGAGCGCTGGCCCCGCCGCAGTAAAATGCGAAACCGTATATTCATGCCCATTCCAGCTACCGTAAAGCGACCCTGTATCTCCATCAATCCTCTGGATAACCGCCCTGATATCAGCCGTTTTCGCTACACTCGGCTCGACCCGCAGCTGCCACGCCGACTCGCCCTTGGAGCTCTTTACCGCAATCTCCCAATCGCCTTTAATATCAGGACCACCGGTCTCCGCTGCGGTCTTTGCCGCCCCAGAATGCAGCGTAACAGGCACACGAGGAGCCGCATGACTTCCCTCAACCTGCGCCGCCACCAAGCCAAAAGTCCCTGTCAATTCACCATTTGCGAGCGTAGCCTCAAGCGACCGGGCATAGTAATTGAAGTTCAACACGAGGTGTCCATCCGCAAAACTCGCACTCGACGCCGGTGCCTCCTCAGCTCCGTTAATAAGAGCTGCCTTCAGGCTGGACGCCGGTCCGCTGATCTGAAGTCGTATAGGCACCTGTTGACCGCGAACTGTGGCGCTGCCTTCCCAGATTCCGGAAATAGATGATTTCTCATGGGTTTGCGAAAAAGCCGATGTAGCAAGCAGGAGAATTCCAGCAAGAAGCTTCATGGAAGGGCTCGATTCTTTAGTTTAGGGGGGAAGAAGATAAGGCGGGGTAACCGCTAGTTAGCGGCTGGAACGCGCCTCTGTATGCGCCAGCGGGGAGCGGCGACAACAACAGAGGTTATAAAACGTACGCATTTCCTAAGATTAGGCCGTCCTGATGGTGAGGTCAAGTGAATCCAGCCGACTACAGCCTATCCGTCAAAAGTTGTATTGGCCATCCCTGTTATCTCATTGAAACTACAACACACTATGGAGAAAGGAGACTGTTCCGGAGAACTGGCTGGACTGCTTTCTCTTGCGATCGAATCGCCTCAATCCTGTTTGGCTTGATCGTTTTCATCCAAAAGCTCACCGAAGCCGAGTCATAAAGCATACGAAGCAAACGGTGTCCTCCTCCATAGCCCCACCCTCCCCCTGCAATAAAAAATAGCCGCCTTCGGGCGGCTATCTCCTCTCAATCCAATTGATTAGTCGTTGGGGCGTTGAGCCGGAATCAACGGCTCTACAGCCAACAGGTTGGAGAGCGTGCCGCGTTCCGTATCGGAAAATTGGCCGCGAAAACTATCCGAGTTCAGCATCGCTTGACGCTGTGAGGGTGGCATCTCACGGAGATTGCGGAAGGCGTGAGCCACAGCACGGCGACGATCGGTAGGAAGCGCGCCAAGCTGTTGCATAGCCCCACGAAACTCCTGACGTTGAGCCGGACTCAAATGTTCTAGCGCCTCATTGCGTTCGAGAATACGGCGCCTCTGATCGGGAGGCATGTTATTCAGGCGCGACAGACGATCCAGCATCCGCTGCTGTGTCTGTGGGGGAAGGTCATGAAAGCCCGGTTCATTTTGCAGTGCACGTTGTTGCTGGTCAAGAGGCAAATTGCTATGACGGTCCATCCATTCCGCTAGATGTTCCCTATTTTGTTGTGGTTGCGGCGGTTTTTGAGAGGAATGCGTCTGTGATGTAGGAGGATGTGCGCCGAAGCCCCCCTTTGGACCAGCTCCCGGTTGTGCGGTAACTATCGATACGGAAAATAGCAAAAGCACTGCAGCAAAGGCATGGCTCACATAGTGCCGGAATGTAACTGACGATGGCATGATGTTCAGGCAACGGACAATTTTGTAATTCAACACTTTAATTTAATGTCTTGGGCTCGCAATGAGATTACTGCGTTTGACCTCCTTGCTGCGACAAAATTCTCTCCTGACAGGTCAAATCGTAGGAGCGGACTTTTGAGATCCGTCGTCGGTGGAACTGTCCTCCTGCAAAAGCTGATCCATCGTCTGTAACGCCTGATCATTTTTATCGAGTATCTGCAGATCTTCTACGGTGGCTGAAACTTCAGCCTTGCCGGAATGAGAGAAATTGGTGAAATTGACCACAGTTCCACCTCCGATCAGGAGAACCAGCGCGAGCGCACCCGCAAGAGCTGGCCGGAACTGACGGCCTGTGTTGAATAGCAAGCGGCTCCGCATGCGTTCCAGCCAACCGGCCGGTGCCATCGCCTGCTCTTCGCGGAGACGGACAGCCAATTTCTGGTCAAAATAGGCTGAAGGGTCTGGGGCAGTCCATGTGTCCAACAACGCAAAGGTGGCTTCAAGAGAAGCAAATTCCTTATGACATGCGGCACAGGACAGAATATGTTTCCGCATGGCGGCGTTATTCGGCGCCTCTGGATCCAGGAGCAGGTCAAGCAAAACGGATTGGCAATCTTGGCAGTTCATAACGACCCCTTCCAATTCTTTCAACTTCAACGCGTCGAATAACTGCATTGCGCGTCTTATTGGTCCATCAGGACTAAATAAAATCCTTCAATTTCTCTCGTAGCGTCTGATAAGCCCGAAAAAGCAGAGATTTAGTGGCAGATTCACTCAATTTGAGGACATCTCCAATCTGCTTATAATCCAAGCCTTCATATTTATGCATGAGTACAGCCATGCGTTGACGCTCGGGTAGTGCAAGTACATGTTGACGAATGGCGTTAAGGCGTTCCCTGCGAAGCAGAGTGGCCTCTGCGCCTAGTGTGGCGTCGGCTACATCAGGGGTGGTGCCGGTTTCAGAATCAGTTTCGTCCAGATAAATAGTAGAAGCAGTGCGTTCATGCCTGGTGTCGCGCGCATGATTAACCCCGAGATTCGTTGCGATGCGATAGAGCCAGGTGCTGAAACGGGCCTCGGCGCGATACGTTTCGCGAGAACGATAGACCCGGAGAAAGACCTCTTGGGCGAGTTCTTCAGCAATCGCCTGATTGTGAACCATACGATACATAAAATGAACGATAGGCTTGCGGTATTTCTGGATGAGGAAGTCAAAACCAGCCATATTGCCGGCTCTCAACTCCAACATGATGGCGGCGTCATCCATCTGGCCAAATTCGCCTGTTGCGCGGCGGTTTTCGGCGGTCTGCAGGTTTTCAAGAAGTCTTGGTTCAAGAAGTCTCGGATTGATAGCCAACGTAGCCATGTCATCCATAACCCCGTTTTCGGTCTCAGGTTGCGTTTTGGGATCAAATTCGGGCGTATCCACTTCCCTGTTCTCAGCAGGAATGGGTGTCTTAGGGGGGTGATGGCCGGAGTTGGGTGGAGGAGCGGACATCCTGTAATTCATCAATTGTAATGCCAGCAATAATCAATGACTTATTACTTTTAGAGTAGGGGCTTGTTGTTCCAAGATTGCCCCAGGACTTCAATAAGTTTGCTTGTTCACATCTAGTCGCTCAAAAGTTCCGAATTATATTTGCGAAACAGGGTTTGAAGTGCAGGAGCAGATCGATCAGACGTGGAATGGATATCCTCGATCAGGCGAAAGATATTAGGCGTCATGATGAGCAGATATCGGACGGGATTCGGTCCTGGATTCCAATATGTATGTGGCGTATTGCGCGGCACGTAAACGCTTGATCCAGCAGGGACTTCGATCTCCTCGTCTGCCACCTTTATGCAGATGACACTCTCTAATACATACTAGGCTTCATCGTCGCTATAGTGGATGTGGAGCGGAGCTATGAGGCGTGGAGGGCCAACGGGACCTCACGGGTCCTGCCACTCTGCAATGACGAAAGCACCGTCGACAGATCCAAGAGTTTGTCCTGAGAGAGGCTGGGCTAGCTTCCGTAAGTTCATGTACGTGAATGTAGTGAGCTACTGACAAACCGACATCTGATCGCCGAAGGTGTCGATGGATTGAAGTGGAGTGCGATGACGCATCGGGATTACCATAGCCATTATGGTTTTGACACACGTCTTGAGATGGCTTTTCCGGCGAGCGCGGGAAGAGCCTTCAAAGCTTTGCTGAAATAGAGCTGCTGATGTTGTTGCAGTTCCAGATAATATTCGGGATGAACAATATTCAAGCTAAGGTTCGAAGGAACCGGTCTGATTAGATCGCTGGATGGAAGATGGCCCTCCTTGCAATAGAGAACAATGTTTTGTTGGTACCAGATTTCTACATCATGGTGGCCCCAGACGAAAGGGCGGATCGCATCGACGGGGTAATATCCAAACGAATTAAATTTTGACCGCCAGTAGTCTTGCCATTGTTCATTTATGTGACCTGTGCCGCCTTGTCCTGGAATAGCGGCAGAGAACAGCACCATTAGAGCAGCCGATGTAAGTTGTTGCACGAGATGGTCGCCATTTTTTGAAGGCAAGTGTTCCGCGACCTCTAATGAGATTGCAAGATCTGCTTTTCGCGGAAGGGCAAAATCCGTACACAGATCGATGACCTTAAAGTTCTCTGGGTCGATGGCCAAGGCGGCGGTATCCACGTACTCGCCATCGTATCCGGTTATGTCGGAGACTCCATTTTCCTGAAAGGCTCTGAGCCAAGTACCTACTCCGCAACCTACATCCACGACGGAATGAACGGAGAGTTTGGATAGGAGGAGAGGGATGATTGCCCTGGCTGACTGCAATGATCCATCGCGTTGTCCTGCATAGAAAGCCTGATCGTATTGGGTCGTAGATTGCAACTGCTACCCCCTCAATCGTTCTTTTCCGAGAAATTCAAACAACAGTCACATCTTTCAGAGTCAACGGTTCCACTGACGGACGGGATCTGAACATAGGTTCGGCTAGAAGATCCCCGATGGAGCTACTGAGAGCCAGACTACAGAAGGCTACCGTCTGGAATAGAAAACTGGATCGTGTTGAGAAGGCTGTGACGGCGATATAGAAGACTAAGGTAAGAATCGACAAGCGGAACAAGCTGAATCGCACTGTTCGTAGATTACGTCTGAGAACCGGTGTCAGATTCTTCATTCGCTGATCGGCGCGGGCTGGAAAGAAGGTGCGCTCGCCAAAGTACAGAGCCACAATTGAAAAAACTGGAATCGACAGAAGCAGAGAAGGTAACGGAAGTCTGTCGAGATGTCGTATGAAAGTGCCGACGGGCCAAACGACCAGAAGAACTAAACTTAAAACGAACGAAACGGATGGATGACTGATGCGCCCACTGTCCGGAGTCGCTGGTTTCGTTGCCATTGAGGAGCAGCTTAGCGGACTGCATCTTGCCTGTCTACGATTTTTAGAATTTATAACGGAAGGATTAGCTAGCGGTCGCGGGTGGTGACGAAGCCGGGGACCCAAAGAAGGGCTCGTTTTGCTTCGGAGTCGGGCAGGTCGGCGATGCTCTGGCGAGCGGCTTCGGCGTATGCGCAGGCCGTGTCCATGGCGTAGTCGATGGAGGCATGGCGCTGAAGGATTTCGAGGATTTGCGGGTGGGAGACGCAGTCGAAGCTACGATCAGCGAGGACGGTACGGATGGCTTCTCTATCGGCGCCGGTGCCGCGCTCGAGAGCGTGGATGACGGCAAGGGTGGCTTTGCCTTCGCGGAGGTCGCTGGCTACAGGCTTGCCGAGGACATCTTCGGTGGCGGTGAGGTCGAGGATGTCGTCGACGATTTGGAAGGCCAGGCCGAGGTTGCGGCCGTATTCGCCTAGCTGCGTTTCGATATCCGTTGGGTCGCCTAGGCTGTGAGGTGTGATGGCCGCGCCCAGCTGCATGGACACCTTGAAGAGGCAGGCGGTCTTGCGGAAGATGAGGTCGAAGTATTCTTCTTCGTTGATGAGGTGACCGAGCTTTTCGATCTGGAGGAGTTCGCCTTCGACCATCTGCTGAGTGAGCGAGATGAGGAGGTCGAGGACATGGAAGTTGCGCTCTTCAAGGGCGGTGGAGAAGGCCTGCATGTAGAGCCAATCACCGGCGAGGACGCACTTGGAGTTGCCCCAGGTAGTGTTGGAGGAGGGGCGGCCTCGGCGAGTGTCGGCTTCGTCGATGATGTCGTCGTGGACGAGGGTGGCGGTGTGGAGCATTTCGACTACGGCGCCGAGACGGATGCGGCTGTGACTAGTGCAGCCGAGAGCCTTGGCGGAGAGGAGAAGGAGCAGGGGGCGGATGCGTTTGCCGCCACCGGCGATGAGGTATTGTGCTATGTCGGTGATGACAGCGACGTTGGAGGCTGATTGAGTGGAGAACTCCTGCTCGATAGCGGAGAGGTCGTCGCGGAGGAGTTCGAAGACTTCGGCGGCGGTCGCGATGGACAAAGTGCTCACTCGTCTTTCAGAGTAACAGGATGTCCAACCGGCAGATGGACATGGCCGAAAATCGCGCAGGGATTTTTGATGCAGCAACTAGACGGACTAGTTGCTGCGGAAGTTGGTGAACTGGAGTTCGACGCCGATGTCTTTGCCGCGAAGGAGGGCCATTACTTCTTGGAGGACGTCGCGGTCTTTGCTGACGACGCGGACGGTGTCGCCCTGGATGCTGGCCTGGGCTTTCTTTTTGGAATCCTTGATGGCGGCGACGATGATCTTCGCCTTTTCGGAAGGGATGCCCTGGACGAGCTTGATTTTCTGACGGACGCTGGAGTTTGCGGCCGGTTCTATTTTCTCGAATTCGAGGTTCTTGAGGGATACGCCACGCTTGACTAGCTTCTGTGAGAGGATCTCGATGACGGCCTTGAGGGTGTAGTCGCTGGCCGAGGCGAGCTGGATTGCGTCCGTGCCTTCGAGCTCGATTTTGGACTTGGAGTCCTTGAGGTCGAAGCGAGCGTGGACCTCTTTGGAGGCTTGGTCGATGGCGTTTTTGACTTCCTGAAGTTCTATTTTGCTGACGACGTCGAAGCTGTTATCGGATGCCATGATGTTTTCCTTATCTCTTGTTCTGTCGGTTTCTATTATGTCAGGCTGTTGTGGGGAACAGGCGGTGGAAGTTTTCTGTCGTGAGGGCGGCGAGTTCTTCTGGTGAGATGCCGCGGAGGGCGGCCAGGGCTGCTGCAGTGTGGGTGACGAAAGCTGGCTCGTTGCGTTGGCCGCGCAGAGGAATGGGCGCGAGGAAGGGGGCATCGGTTTCTACGAGGATGCGATCGGCGGGGGCGAAGGCGGCGGCCTCGCGGATAGATAAGGCGTGAGGATAGGTGAGGTTGCCGGCAAAGGAGAGATAAAAGCCGGCGTCGAGGGAGTGTCGAGCTTGGTCGACGTTGCCGGAGAAACAGTGCATGATCCCAGGGAGTCTAGTCGGATTCCAGTGCTGGGCGATGAGGGAGAGAAGGTCTTCCCAGGCATCGGCGGTGCCGTACTTTTTTTTGGCTTGTGGGGTGGCGAGCTCCGAAGTTCGGCAGTGGATGATGATGGGCTTGCGGGCCTCGGCGGCGATGTACATTTGGGCGGTGAAGGCGAGTTGTTGGGTGGGGATGTCGGGATTTTCGAGGTGGTAGTAATCGAGGCCGATTTCGCCGATGGCGATGCATTTGGGGTCGGCGGCTAAGCGGGCTGCTTTGGCCAAGGTAACTTCGGTGGCGTTGTGGGCTTGTTCGGGGTGGATGCCGGTGGTGGCGTAGATTTTGGGGAGATCTGGTGTAGATGGTGCGTTGGCGAAGTCGAGCGCGTGATGCATGGTGTCTGGGCCTTCGCCTATGCCGATAGCGAGAATAATTTTGACATCGGCTGCGTAGGCTCGGCGGAGGACTGCGTCGCGGTCGTCGGTGTAGAAGTCGAGATGGGCGTGGGAGTCGATCAGATGCATAGGCTCTATCAAGGGTACAGGGGCTCGCGTAGGATGGCGGCATGAAAAATATTGTTCATATGATGCTGTGTATCTTGTTGGGCGATGTGGGCGCCGCGCAGAGCACTGTCGCTGGGGATAAGGTGCTCTCGGAGCCTCAGGTGTTTCCGTTGGATGGAATGTCGGTGCGAAGAATGCCGAATGGTGGGGAGAGCCGCAATGTCGTTCGCGGAGCGCTGACGACTGGAGAGTTGGTGGGGGTGCATGAGTCGGTATTGCCGGTAGGCAGTGTGCCGAACCCGCAGCATAAGATTCAGCACTCAGAGCTGATCCTTGTGCAGGAAGGGACGGTTGAATTTCAGCATGGTGATAAGGCGGAGAAGGCTGGCGCGGGTGGCGTAATCTATGTGGCGTTTGGGACGATGCATACTTTGAAGAATGTTGGAGATGTGCCGGCGAAGTACTTTGTTGTTGCCATAGGTGGCGACATGAAAAAGTGAGTCGTGCCATCGATGGGTCGACTCAGTTACGATGGCGGCATGAAAAATCTGAATCGTCGTGATCTTTGTGTGGCTCTTTCGGCGTTTGCAGCGATGGCTGGTGTATCGGCTGATGCGCAAACACCGGCTCAGGCTCTACCGGGTGAGAACAATTTGTCGAAGTCCCAAACGTTTGCTTTCGATAAATTGCCAGTGCATAAGTCGGAGAATGGAGTTACGCGGCCGGTGGTTCAAGGAGTGCTGATAACCGGAGAGGCGGTGGAGATGCACGAGACAATGTTGCTGCCTGGCCATATGCCGCATCCGCCGCATATGCATCGGCATTCTGAGTTCATGATGGTTCGCGAGGGATTGTTGGAGTTCGACAATAATGGGGTGAAAGAACGTGTGGGGCCGGGGGGTGTGATCTTCGCGGCTTCGAACGTGATGCATGGGTTGAAGAATATTGGTGAGACGCCGGCGAATTATTTTGTGATTGCGATTGGGCGGGAGTCAGGCGTTACGCCAGTGGCGGCTATGGTGAAATAAGGCATATGGCGGGTTGAGGAGGAAGGTACTGGCGAATCGGTCGATGCCGCAGTGCATTGTTATTCCAGTCATTGCCTACCGGGATGTGGGTGAGGCGATTGATTGGCTCTGTGATGTTTTTGGATTCACGGTGCGTCCCCGAATTGGGGACCGTCGGCTCATCTGAATGTTGGCGACGGTGCGGTTGTTCTGACGGGAGGTATGGGTGAGGGTGCTGAATCTTTGGATTCGGTGATGGTGCGGGTGGATGATGTTGATGGGCATCATGAGCGTGCTAAGCGGCGCGGGGCGCGGATAATGCGGCCGCCTGCTGATTTTCCATATGGGGAACGGCAATATACCGTTGAGGATTTTGCTGGACGCGTTTGGACTTTTCCGCAGTCGATAGCGGATGTCGCGCCGGAGGATTGGGGCGGTACATCCGTCTAAAAACTCTGATGTTACTTGAGGCGGGAGCCTAGTTCTATGTCTTCGGCGAAGGTGGCTAGAATGGGTTTGCCGTTTTCGCCGTGGGAGGCTGCGAGGAGCATGCCGTGGGACTCGAGGCCGCGCATCTTGCGGGGGGCAAGGTTGGCGATGACGACGATGTTTTTTCCGAGGAGTTCATCGGGGGAATACCATTCGGCTATGCCGGATAGGATCTGGCGCTTCTCGTAGCCCAGGTCGACCTCGAGGCGGAGGAGCTTGTCGGCCTTGGGGATGCGCTCGGCTACGATGATTTTGGCTACGCGGAGATCGATTTTGACGAAGTCGTCGATGGCGATTTGTGGGGTGTCGGGCGTGGTGGAGGCTGCGACGGATGCAGCGAATGCACCGGAGGCCGGGGCTTCTGAATGGGGAGCCGGCGGCTTGGGGAGTTCGGGTGTGGCGGCTGAGGATGCGCCTACGTGTGCGCCCGGGTTGTCGTTCGATAGAGTGCTGGTGCGCGGGGCGGCGCCGGGGTGGGTGGTGTCCTCTGGCGCGGGCGAGGTGTGGCTGGTCTTCTCGTCGACCAGCTTGGAGGGCGTGGGCTTGGGGGCTTCGTTCTGTTCCATGTCGGTCATGATCTGGATGAGCTCCTTGGGGGCTCGGGGGAAGATAACTGGCACTGGGGCGGCCTTATCAGGAAGAACGAGGTATTTGCCCTCCCAGCGAAGATTAGTTCCATCGGCATCAGTAATTTCACCCAGTCCCAAATATGTCCACACGATAGAAGTCGCATATGGGATCACTGGGTAAAGCATGATTGTCACTAGGCGAATGCCTTCGATTGCCGTATAAAGAACATCTTTCAATAGCTGTTGGCTTGCTTGATCTTCCAACTTTGCAAGCTTCCATGGAGCATTCTCTGAGATGTAGCTATCGATTAACGATATAAGACGATTAGCCTCTTCCAAAAATTTAGAAAAGTTATATGTGTTGTCTAATCCGTGGCCGACATTGATATTTAGAAATTTAAGTCTCAGGCCGGTTGTTGGTTCCATTTCTCCGAAGGGAATTTTGCCTTCAAAAAACTTGTTGATCATGTTTAGCGTGCGACTAACTAGATTGCCGTAGCCGTTTGCTAGGTCGCTGTTGTAGCGCTGGACCAGGGCGTCGAAGCTGAAGCTGCCGTCCTGGCCGAAGGGGATTTCGCGTAGGAGGAAGTAGCGGAGGACGTCGGAGCCGAAGAGGTCTTGTTCTTCTTTTGAGGCTTCGGGCTTTAGGCTGCCGAAGGCTTCGAGGATGGTTTCGGTGCGGACTATGTTGCCGCGGGACTTCGACATCTTCGATTCTTCGAAGAGGAGCCAGCCGTGGGCTTGTACTTTCTTTGGGAGTAACTTTGTCGCCTCTGCATCGATGACAAGTTTGCCGTCTTTTTTCGGATCGCCGTTTTTATCCGGTACCCATTTCGAATTGAGACCGAGCAGGAAGGCGGGCCAGTAAACGCAGTGGAAGCGGATGATCTCTTTGCCGACGAGGTGGAGGTCGGCGGGCCAGAATTTGGCTAGCTTGGCCTGGTCTTCGGGCTTGTCGCTACCGTAGCCTACGGCGGTCATGTAGTTGGCGAGGGCGTCGAGCCAGACGTAGATGACGTGCTTTTTCTGGGTGGTGCTGGCGGCTGGTTCGGGGACGGGGATGCCCCAGTCGAAGGAGCTGCGGGAGATGGATAGGTCTTTGAGGGCCCCGGGAACGTAAGGAAGAACCTTTGGGCAATTCTTGTTGGGTGAAGAGTAACTTACGATGCCTTGCTCCAAAACGAACTTCAGCACTTCCTCTTTACTAACGGGAGCGTCAGAGTCCCAAATAGCGTCGAAGTGTGCGTTGTGGATTGCATCGTCTATGTTGCCGCGTAGGAAGCTTAGGACTTCGTTGCGGCGGGCTTCGGGTTCTACGCAGAAGTCGCCGGATTCGATGAGGTCGATGAGGGGGCGCTGGAAGGCGCTGAGGCGGAAGTAGAAGTTTTCTTCGGTGACGGTTTCTGTGGGCTTGCCGTCGGGGCCGATGGTGCCGGGAGGACCGTCGATGAACATCTCCTCGCCGACGGAGTATTGGCCGGTGTAGGAGTCGAGGTAGATGTGGCCGTTTTCGTAGAGCTGATTGAAGAGCTTCTGGACGCCGCGGACGTGGTCGGGATCGGTGGTGCGGATGTATTGGTTGTTGGTGATGCCCATGCGCTTCCAGAGCGATTCGAACTGGGCGGAGACCTGGTCGGCGAACTGCTGCGGCGGGATGCCGGCGGCGGCGGCGCTGCGCTCGATTTTTTGACCGTGCTCGTCGGTGCCGGTGAGGAACCAGACGTTCTCCTGACCCAGGAGGAGGCGCTGGCGGCGGGCGATGACGTCGGCTGCAATGGTGGTATAGGCGTGGCCGATGTGTGGACGCGCGTTGACATAATAAATCGGGGTGGTTAGGTAGAACTTTTCTGTGTTTTCTGACATGGGGTGGCCAGTTTCAGTCTAGCAGGAGGAGGATAAGCAGGGGGTAAAGGGATAGGGGTAGTAAGACGATGGCCTTAACGAGGCCTATAGAGATTTTGCGAGCGGACCCGCCAGGTTCTTCGCCTCGTCCCTCACGACGAACTGTGAGTGGCTTCGCTCTGGATGACAAATCTGAAATGAGGCGTTTACAAAGCGCATCTAAGTCGAACCGTCACTGGTTCGTGACGGTTCGTGTTGCCTCGTCATGAGGGTCATCCGCGATCGGAGGGGCTGGCAGGTTTGTTTCGGCGGCCTGGGCCTTGCTGGCCATCTTCAAG
>Ga0193753_10000383_pt1 | contig 44146 bp, 40 predicted proteins | sample H1c2metaG_FD_144925 | JGI IMG/M metagenome (GOLD analysis project Ga0193753, IMG submission 144925) | Soil microbial communities from a riparian zone of the East river system, Colorado, United States - H1c2 | ecosystem: Environmental > Terrestrial > Soil > Riparian zone | place: USA: East...
GCAGCAGCACGTCGCGGACACCGCGGATCTTCACTTGGATATTCGTTTCCAGGGCAGTGAGGATGCCTTGCGCGGTTTGAGCGACCGGCAATGCCTTGTGGCGGGCTTTCATGTGCCGGCATTGCGTGGGGCTGCACCCGTGTTTGCCAAGGCCTTAAAGCCCCTGCTCAAGCCGGGGCGGCATAAATTGATCGGTTGCTCGCGTCGCATGCAGGGCCTGATGGTCAGGCGCGAGCATGCCGCGCTCATTCGAACCTTCCCGGATGTGGTGCGGCACGGCTTGAGATTCGTCAACCGCCAGATCGGCTCCGGCACGCGGATGCTCATCGATCATCTCATGCACGAACATTCGTTTAATCCGAGCGACTTGCCCGGCTACGGCGGACTGACGGAGGAAACGCACGTCGCCGTGGCGCTGTGCGTGGCCAGCGGCTTGGCAGATGCGGGCGTCGGTGTCGAAGCCGCCGCACTGGAGTTCGGACTGCATTTCGCGCCTTTGGTGGAGGAGAATTATTTTCTCGCCTGCCTGAAAGGAAATCTCGGACATCCCGCGGTGCTGCGCTTGTGTGCGGCGCTGGCGGGGCACGGCTGGCGCGACATTTTGAAAAATCTACCGGGCTATCAGCCGGCCCTGGCGCCGGGCAAGGTGCTGGTGATGACGGAAGCGCTGCCGTGGTGGCCGAAGATCAAATCAAGACCGAAGCAGCGGAAGACGACTTTGGCGCCGCGCGCAACCAAAGCGGTTGCGGAGCATTTGGTATAGGAGCCTGCCCGGCTATTTGGTATGCGACCACTCGGCGTTCGCGGTGAAGCGCTGCGGACTCGAGTACACGTTGCAATGTTTCTCCCGCAAAAATCCCACCAGCGTAAGACCCGAGGCCACGGCGAGATTGACCGCGAGGCTTGACGGCGCGCCGATGGCGGCGAGCACGCCGACACCCGTGCGCAGCGCCTTTTGGGTGAGCTCAAAACTCGCGCGGCCGCTCAAGAGAATGATGTGCTCGTTGAGCGGTAAACGCCCGGCCATCAGCGTCTCCCCGACCAGCTTGTCGAAGGCGTTGTGGCGCCCGACGTCTTCCGCCACGGTGATGAGATTGCCGGAAAAATCAAATAGCGCCGCAGCGTGAATGCCGCCGGTATCGCCGAAGCGGGACTGAGCCGCGCGCATGCGCTCGGGCAGGCTGAACAGCAGCGACAGTTCGATTGCACCGGTTGGAGCGATGCGAGTCGCCGCCGCGCGCGCAATGGCGGCGTCGAGTCCCGTGGTGCCGCACACGCCGCAGCTCGAGCCGGCCGAAAAACGCCGCGTTGCGGTCTGCATTTCCATGTGCACATCGGGGCGCAGGCGCACATTGACGACGTTGGGCCGGCGGGTGCTCGATTCCACGGCGTCTATGTCGCTCGGATGATTGACGAGGCCCTCGCCATACAGCAAGCCCACCGCCAGATTCTCATCGTCGCCCGGCGTTCTCATGGTCGTGCCGAACGAAACCGGCTCGAGCCCCAAGGCGGGGTGATGCAGCATGTACTCGAGCGGCGCCTCGACCGCGACGCGATCGTCCTTGTCGGCATGTGCGTCAACGCTTGCGCGAACGATGTGTACCTTCATGGTGCCGCTCATCACGGGCGGCTCCTGCCCGGAAGGGTCCTTGCCGGGCGCGATGAATTCGGCGGTGCTCACGCGCCCATCTTACCGCTGTTGGCTTTTGTTGGCTGCGAAACCGTTAAGAAACAGTGTGTTAGAATTGTTGCACGACGCTCTCCGCGGGTTTCCATGATCAAACTTTTGTCACGCCTGCCTTGGGCCGCGCTATACGCGTTTTCCGCGTTTCTTTACTTTCTTGCCTACTTTGTCGTGCGCCACCGCGAGCACGTCATACGCGAGCAAATCGAAAAGGTCTTTCCCACGCTCAGTCCGGCTGAGCGCAAGGCCATTCACAAGCAATTCTTGAAGAATTTTTGCGATGTGTTGGTCGAGCTGTTGAAGTCCGTGTCGATGACCGGCGAGGATATGAGCCGCCGCATGCGCGTGCTCAATGGCGAATTGGCGCGGCAGTACCTTGATGCCGGTCAATCCATCATGTTCATGACCTCGCATCTCGGCAACTGGGAGTGGCTGCTGCATGGCGTGACCTTGCAGCTGGGTTATCCCGTAGATGCGGCCTACAAGCCCTTGCACGATGCCTGGGCGGAACGCTTGATGCTTGAGCTGCGGTCGCGCTTTGGGGCGCGGTTGGTGCCGGCCAAGGAATTGTTGGCGGATTTCTTTCGCCGACGCGGTGTGGTGCGCGCGGTGGGCATGAACGCAGACCAAGCGCCGGTGTCGACCGATCAGCGCTACTGGACGCAATTTCTGGGTCAAGACACCGCGTTCTACGTGGGCGCGGAACAGATCGCGCGTGCGACCCGCTGGCCGATCTTGTATGCGCATGTACGGCGCGTGCGACGCAGCTTCTACGAAGTGGAGTTTCTTCCCCTCTGGGACGGCCGCGAATCGATCGGGCCCAATCAGGTGACTGAACGCTATGCGCGCGCCTGCGAGGTCGATGTGCTCAAGAGTCCTGCCGACTGGTTGTGGTCCTACCGGCGCTGGCGCTTGAAAAGGCCGTTGTACGGCGCCGCCGCACCGTAACGTTGAATACTCAGACTGGCTCCTGGGCTATGATGCGACCGCCCGCTTAACCCCAAGCCGGAGAACGCTCATGAAACTGGACGAGAGCCCCCGCAGCGATAACGTCGAGGATCAGCGCGGTTCAGGGTTCGGGCGGCGCGGCGCCGGCATCGGCATCGGCACCATCGTCATCGTGGTGATCGGCTATTTCATGGGCATCGACCCCTCGACGCTGCTCAGCCTGCTGAACGGCGACCCGCAATCGGTCACGGCGCCCGCCCAAGCGCCGACGGCGGCCGACCCCAACGATCCGCAGGTGGATTTCGTGCGCGCCATTCTGGGCGACACCGAGGCTGTGTGGGGCGCCTATTTTCAAAGCATGGGCAAGGTCTACACGCGGCCCAAGTTGGTACTCTTCAGCGGACAGGTCGGGTCGGCGTGCGGTTTCGCGAGTTCGGCGGCGGGTCCGTTTTACTGTCCCGGCGATCAAAAGGTCTATATCGATTTGTCTTTCTACCAGCAGCTGGCCACGCAATTCGGCGCGCCCGGAGATTTCGCGCGCGCCTACGTGATTGCGCACGAAGTCGGACATCACGTGCAAAATCTCACAGGGATCAGCGACAGCGCGGCGCAGGCGGAACGCCGTGCCGGGCGCGTCGGCGCAAATCAGGTGTCCGTGCGGGTTGAACTGCAGGCGGACTGCTACGCCGGAGTGTGGGCCCAACAAGCCAATCGGGCACGCAAAATCCTCGAGCCAGGCGACCTGCAGCAGGGTCTGGCAGCAGCCTCATCGGTGGGCGATGACACCTTGCAAAGGCGCTCGCAGGGCACCGTCGTGCCCGACAGCTTTACGCATGGCAGCTCCGCCCAGCGCGTGCGTTGGTTTCGCCGCGGCTTCGACTCCGGGAAAATCGACAATTGCGATACGTTCAGCGCGGGGGAGTCGCTTTGAGCTTGGTCTCCAAATGCTTGGCGAGCTGGGCGATGGTGGGGTAGTCGAACAGCTCGGTTAGATCGATCAGCCCCGGGAAATCGCGGTCCACGCTTTCGTGGATCTCGATGAGCTTCAGCGAGCTCGCGCCGATCTCGAACAGATTGTCGTTCACGTCGATTCTCTTTCCCGGCAGGGCGGCCTCGCAGAGCGCCTGAAGACGCGATTCCAAGCCTGCACCCACTTCGCGCTCCGGTCCGCCCCGCGCCTCGCGCAGCGCCTTGAGTTCGCCGAGTTCGGCATCGAATTCGCCGTCCAAGTACGCCTGTTCGAGCAAGTGGCGCTGCACCTTGCCGCTGGTGGTTTTCGGAATGCGCTTGGTCGGAATCACTTGCGCGACTTCCAGTCCGGTGTGCTCATTGATGAGCCGGCTGACGGCGTTTGCGGTCGGCACGAACTCCGCCGTACTGCCCCGATGGAGTACGAACAAGACCAGTTCCTCGCCCTGGGAACCCGGCGTGGCGACACCGGCGGCAACGACCTTGTTCAGATCGAGTCCCGGAGCGCGCTGCGCGATGTTTTCCAGATCGTAGGGATAGTAGTTTTGACCGTTGACGAAGATGATTTCCTTGGCGCGCCCGACGATGTAGAGGGCAGCCTCGTGGATCACGCCCAGATCGCCGGTATCGACCCAGCCGTCGGCGTCGATGGCGGCGGCGGTTGCCTCGGGATCGCCGTAGTAGCCCCGCGTGACGCTGGGGCCGCGAATCAAGATGTGCCCGACCGTCTCGTCAGCCAGTGCGGCGCGCGCATCGTCCGCAATGAGCAGCTCCGTGTTGGGCACAATGTGGCCGACGCACATCACCTCGAGCGCGTCGCGCGCTTCGGGTGGATTCAGCTCGATCGGCGAGCCCACCCTCAAACGGTGACGATTGGCGCGGATCCAGCGCAGATCAGCGCCCAGGCGCGGAAAGGTCACGGCGAGGCAGGCTTCGGCCAGTCCGTACACGGGATACATGGCGTGTCGCTTGAGACCCGTGTACGCGAGGGTATTCAAGAACTCATTGCACAGCGACACCGAAATCGGCTCGGCGCCGTTGTAGATGGAGCGGATCGAGGATAAATCGGTATTTTCCAGGCGACGCTCGCCCAAGACCTTTAAAAAATGCCGATACCCGAAATTCGGCGAGCAGGTGATCGTGACGCGTTTTTTCGCGGCCGTCTGCAGCCACAAAAGCGGCCGGCGCACGAACAATTCGGTCGGCATGAGATTGACGTGCACGCGGTTGGCGAATTGCATCAGGAAAAAACCGATCAGGCCCATGTCGTGCGTGAGCGGCATCCAGCTCAAAGATACGTCCTGATCGTTGTATTTTCCGACGTCCGTCGCGCCTTGGATATTGGCCACCAAATTCCCGTGGGTCAGCATCACGCCCTTGGGCTCGCTCGTGGAGCCGGACGAGAATTGAATGAAAGCCAGATCGCTTTGGCTAGGGCGCTCGAGTTTTCCAGCCTTCGAGATGTCCGTAATCGATTCCACCAAAAAGACGCGCGCTTTGAGTTGCGCAAATAGTTCGGACTCGCCGACCTGGGCGGCTAGCAAGCCTAAGCGTTCCAAGTTCTTGGCATCGGTATAGAGCAGCGGATTACCGAGCTTGCGCGCGACCCGCAGCAGCTTGTGGCGGTGCTCATCGCTGATTCCCACGGCGAGCGGTACGGGAACGATGCCGCCGCAAATCGCCGCCCAAAAGCCGTCCATGAACTGTTCGTTGTTGTTGAGGAAGATGATCATCTTGTCGCCGCGGCGTGCCCCGGCGGCTTGCAGGTGATGCAGGATTCCGAGCGCGCGCGCGTGGACATCCTTGTAGGACACGCGCCGTTCGTTGTTCTCCCCCTCGACATACGTCACGCTGCGATCGGCGCCCCGATTGCCTTCGAGGATATCGACCAGAGTGGTGCAGGTGCTGAGTTTGCTGACATCGTTCATCGCGTTTCCACCGTCATCATGAGGTTGGACCGGGGGCGCAGATTGATTTGCGCCTCCAGTTCAATGGGTTCGTCGCTCGACCTCCCAAGGCGGAAGCGGCGCATCATGGTGCGCATGTGCACCAGCATTTCGAACATGGCGATGTTCTCGCCGATACAGTGGCGCGGCCCCACCGCAAAAGGGATATAGGCGAACTTGTGGCGTTCATTGGCATCGGCGTCGGCAAAGCGCTCCGGCCTGAATTCTTCCGCATCGCTCCAGAAGGCCGGATGTCGATGCAGCATATACGGGCTGATGAATATGTCGGTGCGCGGCGCGATGCCAAAGCCGCCGAGTTCATCGGCTTCGATGGCGCGGCGGGTAATCAGCCAGCCGGGCGGATACAGGCGCAAGGACTCCTGCAAAACCTGGTGAGTGAAGGACATCGCTTCGGCCGGGCTCAGTCCGAGGATTCCATCGGTCCCGGTCTCATCGGCCTCGGCGCGCAGCCGCTCGGCAGCCTCGGGATGGCGGCTCACCAGGTACCAGGTCCAGGTCAGCGCGGCGGCGGTGGTTTCGTGGCCCGCGACAATCAGCGTCAGCACCTCGTCAATCAGTTCCTTGTCGGACATGGGCTCGTCGCTTTCCCGATCGCGGGTCAGCATGAACATGCTCAAGAAATCGAAATGCTGTTCCGGGGCATCGCGCCGCTGCCGGATCAACTCACCAACCAAGCGCCCCAGCGAACGAAATTGGAACGCGAACTTCAAGTCGCGATTGGATTGTTTGGCGACCACCTCGAAGGGATTGACGCCCATCTGCCGCGCCAATTTTTCCAGGTCGCTGCCGAAGATCGACTTGAGCACAATTTCCAGCGTCAACTCGCTGGTATCGCTCGAAATGTTCACCGGCTCGCCGCGCGCGGAGGCGGCCGCCCAGCGCTCGGCGTAGCGTTCGTTGACCTCGTTGATGAGCGCGCTGAACTGGTCGATCACACGCCGATGGAACGAGGGCTGCATCATGCGCCTTTGCCGCCGCCAGAACGCGCCTTCGCTGGTCATGATGCCGTTGCCGAGCAGGATCTTGACCCGGTCCATCCCCTCACCCTTGGTGTAATTGCGGTGGTTGGTGAGCAGTACACGCTTGATGTCATCGGGATGATTGATGACGTAGTTGTACACGCCGCGGCCCGGGGCGAACACCCGGTAGAGGTCGCCGAATCGGCTGAAATAGTCCTGCAAGCGCGCCAGCGATTCATCGCTGCCGCCAAGATCGAAGCCTTCTGCCGGTCCCGGCGGAATTGCCAATGTTTGCATGCCGGCATTGTAACTTAGGCGTTGCGCAGCACGGAGCGCTTCCCGACAATACCCGCCGTGCAGAAGAAACGAGACGACGGCGGCCTTCGCAATACGATTTACGATCAGCAGACGCGTTCCGGGCGGCGCCTGACGAAAGGGCGGTTGTGGCTGTACAAAATCGCTGCGCCGATCACCCTCGCGTTGATGCGATTGGTTTGGAGCTGGAGCAAAGTCGTGCGCGTCGTCGGCGCCGAGCACATCGCCGCGGCGTTGAAGGGCGCGCCCTCGTTCATCCCGGTCTACTGGCACCAGCATGCATTGATTTGCGCAAAATATCTGTTCGAGCAGCGCTCCGCCGGCGTGAAGTTGGGAGTGTTGATCAGTCCATCCGTGGACGGTGAATTCGGTGCGATGATCATACGCAGCCTGGGCGGGGAGGTGATCCGCGGATCCTCGACCCACACCGGCGCGCGGGCGCTGCGCGATTTCTATCAGGCGCTGGTGCACGAGGGGATCTCGCCGGTGATTGCGCCGGATGGTCCGCGCGGGCCGCCGTGGAAGTTCAAGCCGGGAGCACTGTTGCTCGCGCAGCTGTCGCAACGACCGGTGGTGCCATTGAGCTTTTGCGCTTCGCGCGCCTGGAAAATCAGCTGGGATCGATTCGTGATTCCCAAGATCGCGACGCGCATCGTGATTGCGGTCGGTGAGCCGGTCTATGTGGCCAAGGGGCTCGACGCCGCCGCGCTGGAGCGATTGCAAGCTGATATGGAACAGAGGCTTAGGGAGCTGTTTGAATCGGCGCAAGCGGCGCTGGTGTGATCGGCTTAGTCCATTGGACCCTAAGAAAGGCGCCATTTACCGAAGGCCTATTAATACAATCGCTTAGCTTGTATTCCTTACAACTTGTGCGAGAATCCGCTTGTATGTCCGCCTTAGCGAATCCGAGGAACTGTGTGACGCATTCGCGTTTGGTCCCTGATTGAGTGGCAAACTATTGATCTACAAACGTTACTCTCTTGGGGCCAGTGAAGGCGCATGGCAATAGCACCAAACGATCCCCGCCATCCTGATCTGACAGCCTCGGACATATTGTCTCCGCAGACCTGGCCGAAGCGTGGTGCGCGACCCACCGTTGGCCTCGATGTGATTTGCACCAAAATTGCGGTCGATTTTCAAACGATGACCGCGGCTACGACCCTCGACACGATTATTGTCAACTTGGAGCTGCTGCGAGAAGCCACCCGAGTCGACACCGCCTTTCACATCGCAATTGATCCCGAACTTACGCTGATCGGCGAGGTACAGGTCGCCCGGGGCATGCTGGCTACAGGCAACCCCGAGCAGCTGCGCGGCTTGGCGCTCGACGAGCTGCCCTGGCTGAATTCACGATTGGCGCCGCTGCGGGTGTCCGAACTGCGCGATACCAGCGCTCCTCGTGAAGATCAGGCTGACGATGCGGCGGTGTGGAATCACCTGGGGATAGGATCGGTATTGCTCATTGGATACTCGATCAAAGGCCGCGCTGCAGGCTTGCTCGGCATTGCGAACGCACGCCCACGCGATAACTGGGACGTGCAGCTGCACCTGCTCATGAAGCTGGTGGGCTCGAGTCTTGCCACGGGCCTCGAGCGCATCGAGATCCAGCGTCATCTCGAAGACCTGGAAGAACGCAACGAGCTCGCCATCCACAGCGCCAACGATGGCTTGTGGGATTTCGACACCCTCAACAACCGCGTCTACTTGTCGCCCCGCTGGAAGGCCATGCTGGGCTACGATGAGAGCGAAGTCGGGCAGGCTCCGGACTGGCGAACCCTGGTCCACTCGGACGACATGTCGCGCGTGCAGGCCGCCATCCGCGATCACGTCGCCGGCAAGACGCCGATATTCGAGAGTTTGCATCGCATGCGCCACGCGACCGGCGAATGGCGTTGGGTCATCAGCCGGGCCAAGGCAAAGGTCGACGACAAAGGCCGGTTGCTGCGCCTGGTGGGCGTCGAGCTGGACATCACCGAGCGCAAGCTGTACGAGGAAGCGTTGTTCCGCGAAAAGGAAAGCGCGCAGATCACCCTGCAGAGCATCGGCGACGGCGTGATTACCACCGACGCCAAGGGCGTTATCGACTACGTGAATCCGGTGGCCGAGGCGCTGACCGGATGGCGGCTCGAGGACAGTCAGGGCCGTGCGATCGAGGAGATCTTCCGGGCCTTCCACGAGGAGACCTGCGAGCCTCTGGAAAATCCGCTCGCCGTCGCCATCCGCCGCACCCGTTCGATCAAGTCGGTGCGGCCCATGTTGCTCATCCGCCGCGACGGCAATGAAATCTATGTGGAGAGCACGGCCTCTCCAATCCGCGACGGCAGCGGAGCGGTCTCCGGCGGCGTGCTGGTGTTCCACGACGTCAGCGAGGCGCGCGAGCTCAACCGGCGTTTGAGCTATCACGCGAGCCACGACGTGCTGACCGGGTTGGTGAATCGACGCGAGTTCGAGAGCCGCATGGAGCGCGCGCTGAAGAGCGCCAAGGCGCGCGAGACATCGTATGCGCTGTGCGTCCTTGATCTGGATCAATTCAAAATCGTCAATGACACCTGCGGCCACAGCGCCGGAGATGCATTGCTGGGCCAGGTTGGCGCGCTGCTCAAGTCCAAGGTTCGCTGGCGCGATACGCTGGCGCGTCTCGGCGGCGATGAATTCGGCATCCTGCTCGAAAGCTGTTCGCTGGATGAGGCGATGCGCACCGCCGAGGCGCTGCGCGAGGCGGTACGGAATTTCAAATTTACCTGGGAAGAGCGCACCTTCCGGCTGGGCGCCAGCATCGGCGTCGTGCCCATCTCGGCGGACAATGCCGATGTCGCGGCGGTCTTGAGCGCGGCCGACAGCGCCTGTCAGGCCGCCAAAGAGGCCGGCCGCAATCGCGTGCACAGCTTTGAAGAGAATGACATCGATCTGATGCGCCGCCGGCGCGAGATGCAATGGGCGGCGCGCATCAACAATGCCCTCGAAGAGGGCCGCTTCGAACTGTTCCGGCAGACGATTCTGCCGCTGCAGAAGGCCGAGACCGGCGCCCACTACGAGTTGCTGCTGCGCATGCGCGATGAAGCCGGCAAGATCGTCGGCCCGGATAATTTCATGACCGCCGCAGAGCGCTACGGAATCACGCCGAGCATCGATCGCTGGGTCATCGAAAATGCCTTCCGCTGGCTGGTCTCAGAGGCTGATGAGCGCGAAAAGCTCACCATGTGCTCCATCAACCTGTCCGGCCAGAGCTTGGGAGACGACAAATTCCTGCCCTATGTCATCGATCAGTTTCACCGCAGCGGCCTGGACGCCACCAAGATTTGCTTCGAAATCACGGAGACCGCGGCCATCGCCAGTTTCTCGCAGGCAAATCGCTTCATCCAGGCGCTCAAGGAGTTGGGCTGCAAGTTCGCGCTCGATGATTTCGGCACCGGATTGTCTTCATTCGGATACCTGAAGCACTTCCCGGTCGACTACCTGAAGATCGACGGCAGCTTCGTCAAAGAGATTTTGCACGACCCCATCGATCGCGAAATGGTGCGTTCGATCAATGAAATCGGCCATCTTACCGGCAAGCAGACCATTGCCGAGTTTGCCGAGAATCAAGAAATCATCAACATGCTGCAGAGCTTGGGCGTCGACTACGCGCAGGGCTACGGCGTGTCGCAGCCGCAGCGCGTCCTCAAGGCGGCTAATAGCGCTTGACTCGTGCCCCCGGCACTTTGAATTTGAGCGGCCTGCAAATGTTCCAGGGTGATAAGAAGCTTCGAGGCACGGAAAAGCGCAGTGCCTCGAAGCTTCTTATCACCCTAGAGCACTAAGGCGACGCTCAATCTCAAGGTACTGGCGAACTAGGTTCGCGTTGTCGGCCAACACCCGCCGGTAAGTTGGCATGTGATATCGATCGGTCCAGTTCTGGCAAGCGCTATACCGGTCAAAATCACCGCGCCGAAATACTACGCGTCGCGCCATTCGAATCTCATCGACAAATCCACAGCGCGGACGTGCTTGGTGATACTGCCGACCGAAATGAAATCCACGCCGGTCTCGGCGATCGCACGGATGGTCTCGGTGGTGATGCCGCCTGAGGCTTCGATTTTCAACGGCTGCTTTGACTTGGAATTGAGCGCCACGCCGTCGCGCATGGCCTCGAGCGAAAAATTATCCAACATCGCGATATCGGCGCCCGAGTCTATTGCGGCCTGCAATTGCGCCAGGTCCTCGACCTCGACTTCCACGGGTACCTTGGCGGCGCTGCGCTTCGCCGCGGCTACCGCACGCGCGATCGACCCGGCCGCCGCGATGTGATTCTCCTTGATGAGAATGCCGTCAAAGAGTCCCATGCGATGGTTGTCGCCGCCGCCGACGCGCACCGCGTACTTCTGCGCCGTGCGCAATCCGGGAATGGTTTTGCGAGTATCGAGCAGGCGGCAACGAGTGCCCGCCAGCAGCGCCGCATAGGTGTGCGCCGCGCTCGCCGTGCCGCTCAACAGTTGTAGGAAGTTCAGTGCGGTGCGCTCGGCGGTCAGCAGCGCCCGAGCCGGACCGTCGACGGTAAAGAGGATCTGATCAGCCTCCACGGCATCGCCCTCGGCGACGCGCCAATCGAACGTCACGCGCGCATCAACCTTCCGGAAGGCTGCCTCGACGTAGGGGATGCCGCAGAGGATTGCCGCCTCGCGCGTGATCACCGTGGCGCGGCCGGTTTTCTCGGGTGAAATCAGCGCAGCGGTGAGATCGCCGCCGCGGACATCCTCGGCCAGCGCCGCAGCGACCTGCTGCGGCAGATCCGCCGGAACCGGCACCGACGGTCGCGCGGGGCTCCGCGGTACCGCAGCCATCGGCTAGAAGGGCAGACCGTGCATCGGTCCGATCATGCACATCAACATGGGAATGGACAGCAAAAAGTTCGTGCGCGAGGCGTACAGGGCCACCTTGCGGGCCTTCGCCTTCTGCTCATCGGTCGCCGGCACAATGCCCAATATTTTCTTCTGATTGGGCCATATGAGCCCCCAGACGTTGAACAGCATGATGGTGCCGAGCCAGGCCCCGATTCCGATGATCAGGTTGGGCCTCGAGAAGGTCTGATCGGCAAGACTCAACGTGAAGGCGCTGACGAAGCGGCCGTGGGTTTGCGACAGCAACCACGCGCCTAAAATCCAGGTGGCCAGCGCGGACCAGCGAAACCACAGCAGGGCTCGCGGGGCGACGTACTTGTTGATACCGGCGCCGCCCGGACCGCCCTTGTCGGCGGCCGCGACGGCCATCGCGGGGGTCTGCACCGCATTGAAGTAGTACAGCAGGCCGATCCAGAAAATGCCGCAGACGATGTGCAGCCAGCGGGTCAGGGCCGCCAGCGTGATCGAATTGAAGGTGAGGCCCCCTTCCACCAGGGCTGCGATCACGACGGCCAGCACGAATCCGATGATTAGAGGCCATTTGACGGTGTTTAACGGGTTCATGCGATTCCCCTCCATATGTAATCGTGCGCTGCCGCAGGCCTGGAAGAATAGGTGACTGACCCCAATAATTCAACGATGGGACGTCAATGGGTACCAGCACGGGTTGTTATCGTACAATTGACCCATAGTTCGGGCGAACGAGCGCGCGAGCGCACCGGTCATGAATAACGTGGAGATTGTCGACTATGGACGCGATTGAACGAATTAAGAGCCAGCTGTCCGCCGCCCCGGTGGTGCTGTACATGAAGGGCACGCCCGATTTCCCGCAATGCGGGTTTTCCGCCCAAACCGTCGGTGCTCTGCGGGCTTGCAAGGCGCAATTTGCCCACGTCAATATTTTTGAAGACCCTGAAGTGCGCGAAGCGCTCAAGACCTATTCGAAGTGGCCGACCTTTCCGCAGCTTTACGTGAACGGGGAACTGGTCGGCGGTTGCGACATTGCGCTCGAGATGTACAAGAGCGGGGAATTGAAGCAGTTGCTGGCCGAGGCCGGCGCGGTCGCCGCTTAAGGGACCTGCGGATCAATTTCGACTTCGAGCGGCCCCATGGCCGCCAGGCGCCTGCGGCCCGCGTCGAACATGCCCTGAAATTGATTGCACACAATGCAAAAAAGATCGGCGGTGCGTTCGGCGTCGTAGGCCGCGGAGTGCGCCGAGGACGTATCCCATTCCAGGCCCGCTGCCAGCGTCGCCCGCATCAACACAGTTTGTCCGAAAGCGATGCCGCCGAGCGTGGCGGTATCGAAACTTGAGAAAGGGTGGAAGGGATTGCGCTTCACCTGCGCACGCGCAACCGCCGCGTTCAAGAAATTCAAATCAAAGGATGCATTGTGGCCGACCAGAACGGCCCGCGTGCAATCCGCGTTTCGAATGGCAGTCCGGACCTCTTTGAAGATGCGCTGCAAGGCGTCTTCCTCGCTGATGGCCGGGCGCAGTGGGTGATGCGGATCGATGCCCGTCACCGCCATCGATGCCGGCTCCAGATTGGCGCCGGGAAACGGGATGACGTGGTAACGGTGGGTCTCGCCCCGCGCCAGCGTGCCGTCGCTGCGCATCTCGAGGAGCACTGCGGCAATCTCCAGCAGCGCGTCGGTCTGCGAGTTGAAGCCGCCGGTTTCGACATCGATGACCACCGGCAGGAATCCCCGGAAGCGCGTCGCTAGAGTAATGGGAGGAATTTGCGACATGCTTAAGGAGATACCAGGCGCCAGCCAATGGACTCGCCGGCGCGGTAAGGGATCAGCGCAGCGCCGTCGCCAAACGGGTATTTTTTGGGCGCTACCCAGGATTCTTTCAGCAGCGTGACGGTCTCCGTGTGGCGCGGCAGGCCATAGAAGTCGGCGCCGAAATGACTGGCAAATCCTTCGAGCCGATCGAGCTTGCCCGCGGATTCGAACGCCTCCGCATACAACTCGATGGCCGCGTGCGCTGTGAACATGCCGGCACAGCCGCAGGCGCTTTCCTTGGCGTTTTTTTCGTGCGGCGCGCTGTCGGTGCCCAGAAAGAAGCGCGGATCGCCGCTGGTCGCCGCGCCGAGCAACGCTTGCCGGTCTCGTTCGCTCTTGAGGATCGGCAGGCAGTAGTAGTGCGGACGAATACCGCCCAAAAAAATCGCATTGCGATTGTGCAGCAGATGCTGCGGAGTGATGGTCGCTGCGATGCCGTGCCGCGTCGTGTTCACAAATTCCACGGCGCGCGCCGTCGTGATGTGCTCAAACACCACCTGCAGTGCGGGGAAGCGCTCGACCAAGGGTGCCAGTACGGTATCGATGAAATGCGCCTCGCGATCGAACACATCGACGCCGGGCTCCGGTGACTCGCCATGCACCAGCAGGCGCATGCCGACTTCCTCCATGCGGGACAGGACGGCATGCACGTGCTTGATATCGGTGACGCCGGCATCCGAATGCGTGGTGGCTCCCGCCGGATACAATTTCACGCCATGGACGAAGCCTGACGCTTTGGCGCGGTCGATTTCATCGGCCGGCGTGCTGTCGGTGAGGTATAGCGTGAGCAGGGGCTCGAAGCGGCTTGCCGCGGGCAATGCCGCGACGATGCGCTCGCGATAGGCGCGCGCCAATTCGGTGGTGGTGATGGCCGGTTTGAGATTCGGCATCACAATGGCACGGCCGAAGCGCTCCGCGGTGAAATGCGCCACCGATTTTAGCGCCGCGCCGTCGCGCAAATGCACGTGCCAGTCATCGGGCCGCTGAATGCACAAACTATTCATTGGGCTCGCTCTGCTGCGGTGGGCCAGCCGCCGCGCAGCAGATCAACGGTGTAACGGACGCCGAATCCCGTGATCTCCGTGGCAATGTGCGCAAGTCCCCCGTGGCGGGTGCCGGCCGCGAGATCCAGGTGCAGCCATGGGATTTCGTTGGGGACAAATCGGCTCAAGAAGCGCGCCGCCAAGATGTGATCGCCCTTTCCATCGGCGGCGCACTGCAACACATCGGCAACCGTGCTTTCCAAATCCGTGTCGTAGTCGGTGTCCATCGGAAAGCACCAGACACGCTCGCCGCTGCTGACACCGGCGGTCTCGATCACTTCGCGCGACCGGGGTCGGTTGGTGAATGCGCCGCTATAGCGCTCGGTGAGAGCATTGATGCAGGCACCGGTGAGCGTTGCATAATCGATGATGGCGCGCGGCTTTTTGGCCGCGGCCAGGCAGAGCGCGTCAGCGAGCACCATCCGTCCCTCGGCATCGGTATGAATGACCTGAATCGTCGTGCCGTTGGCCGCCTGCACCACATCCTGTGGCTTGTACGCGAATGGACCAATGCGGTTCTCGGTGATTGCCAGCCAACAATCGACCGCGAGCGGCGAGCGCAGCGCGTGCAACGCGTAGAGGCTCCCCAATGCGACGGCGCTGCCTTCCATGTCGATGTGCATGTCCACCATGCCCTTGTGCGCCTTTAAATTCGTGCCGCCGGTATCGAAGCAAATGCCCTTGCCCACCAGGCTGACGTCGGGAGTCCTGGCGCCCCGCGGCCGATAGGACAGGGCGGCGATACCCGCGTCGCGCGTGCCATTGCCGCGCGACACGGCAAGGAACGCGCCGCAACCCAGGCGCTTCAGCTGCGCCTCGCCGTAGAATTTGAAACGCAGATTCAGGCGCTCGGCAAGTTGCCGGATCAGCCGGCGATAGCCGCCGGCGTCCAGCGTGTTCGGCGGCAACGCAGTAAGCCATCGAGCGAGATTGTTGCCGGCAGCCGTTGCCAGCGTCAAATCCAATTCCTGCAACTTTCCGCGCCGCGCGAGGTCTATATGCATGAGCCGGACCCGTGTTTTCGGTTTGCTTTTGTAGGTGGCAAAACGAAAGGCGGCTGCCTCGAGGGCCGCGATAACGGTATTAAAGGTGGCGTCCGCGGCGGCCGGTGTGCATCCCTGCTGCCATACCAGCACTGATTTCGGATCGCCGTCGAGCGCGCTGCGGGCGAGTTTGCCGGCGGCTTGCAAGCGCTCGAAAGTGCTCGCCTCGTTGGCGAGGCAGGCGACGACCAGCAGCGTCTGCGCCTGGGGTCCGACCCGCAAGTGATAGGTGTCGCCGGCCTTGCGTATCTTGCGCTCGTGCAATGCGCGCAGCGTTGGTCCGTAGGGCAGGGCGTTCCAATCGGCGGCAGAGGGCGAGAGCGGCAGAAACAGCAATGCGCTGGCGTATCGCGCAAGATTTGATGGCGTGGGACGCGAAGCCGTTTGGCGCACGGGCACGAGTAGACGGTCTAAGGGCAGGCGAATCGGCATATCCTTGACCGTGAAAAACCAAACCCCGAAGATACGCGGGTTAACAACGTAGTGGCAGTTGGCGCAGGGGCGCTGTAACGTGCCTGCCATCTTAACAGGACACGTGGGTGTGTGTGCAGTTCTATGACGCAACAATCGCCGTTCGAAGATATCGATCCGACCGAAACGCAGGAATGGCTTGAATCCATCGATTCGGTGATGCGCGCTCAGGGCCCGGAACGCGCGCATTTTCTGCTCGAGAAGCTGGTGGATTTTACGCGCCGTTCCGGTGCATATCTGCCGTTCAAACCGAACACCGCCTATCTCAATACGATTTCAAAAGCGCAGGAACCGGACTATCCCGGCGATCGATCCTTGGAACGGCGCAACGAGGCTTACATACGCTGGAATGCGCTGGCCATGGTGGTGCAGGCCAACCGCACGAATTCCGAGTACGGCGGCCATATCGCAACCTACGCCTCCGCGGCAACCCTGTACGAGGTCGGCTTCAATCATTTCTGGCGCGCGCGCAGCGCCGCGCATCCGGGGGACATGATCTTCATGCAGGGGCACTCGAGTCCCGGCATCTATGCGCGCGCGTACCTGGAAGGCCGTTTGGATGAGAGCCAGCTGCAGCGGTTTCGTCAGGAGGTGCGCGGCGGCGGTTTGTCGTCCTATCCGCATCCCTGGTTGATGCCGGATTTCTGGCAATTCCCCACGGTGTCGATGGGCTTGGGTCCGATGATGGCGATTTTTCAAGCGCGTTTTCTGCGCTACCTGGAGCATCGCGGCATTGTCGCGCCGTCCGACCGCAAGGTTTGGGCATTCCTGGGCGATGGAGAAATGGACGAGCCCGAGTCGATGGGGGCGCTCACCATGCCGGTGCGCGAGAAGCTCGACAATCTGATTTTCGTGATCAATTGCAACCTGCAGAGGCTCGACGGGCCGGTGCGCGGCAATGGCAAGATCATTCAAGAGCTCGAAGCCGCATTCTTGGGCGCTGGGTGGAACGTCATCAAGGTTGTGTGGGGCGGCCGTTGGGATCCGCTGCTGGAACGCGATCAAAAGGGATTTCTGAAGCGCGTCATGGAAGAGTGCGTGGACGGCGAATATCAGAATTTCAAGTCCAAGGGCGGCGCTTACACGCGCGAACATTTCTTCGGTAAATATCCCGAGCTCAAAGAGATGGTCGCCAACATGTCGGATGAGGAGATTTGGCATCTGAACCGCGGCGGCCATGATCCGCAGAAGGTGTTTGCGGCCTATTCATCCGCGATGGCGCACGTCGGTGCGCCGACGGTGATTTTGGCGAAGACCGTCAAGGGCTTCGGAATGGGCAAGGCGGGCGAGGGCCTGAATTCCACGCATCAACAGAAAAAGCTCACCGACGATAATCTCAAGGAAGTGCGCGATCGCTTCAACATCCAGATTACCGACGAGGAGATCGCCGGTCTGTCGTTTAGAAAACCGGCCGAAGACAGCGAGGAGATGCGCTATTTGCAAGAGCGCCGCGCCGCGCTCGGCGGCTATCTGCCCGCCCGCAATTCAGTTGCTCCGCCCCTCGTGGTACCGCCGATCGAAGCCTTCAGCACGCTGCTCGAGGGAACGGGCGATCGCGAAATATCCACCACCATGGCCTTGGTGCGGATGATGACGACCCTGGTCAAGGACAAAAACATCGGCAAACACATCGTGCCCATCGTGCCCGACGAGGCTCGCACCTTCGGCATGGAGGGCATGTTTCGCCAAATCGGCATTTATTCCTCTGTCGGACAGCTGTACACGCCGCAGGATGCCGACCAGCTCATGTTCTATCGCGAGGACAAGCAGGGGCAGATCATCGAGGAAGGCATCAACGAAGCCGGAAGCCTGTGTTCGTGGATCGCCGCGGCGACCGCTTACTCGAATCATGGCGTGAGCATGGTGCCGTTCTATATTTATTATTCGATGTTCGGCTTTCAGCGGGTCGGCGACTTCATCTGGGCGGCCGGCGACAGTCAGGCGCGCGGATTCTTGGTGGGCGGCACTGCCGGCCGTACCACGCTGGCGGGAGAAGGCCTGCAGCATCAGGATGGACACAGCCAGCTCGTGGCCACGACGATTCCGAATTGCGTGGCGTACGATCCTACCTACGCATATGAATTGGCGGTGATCGTGCAGGACGGCCTGCGGCGCATGTATCAGGAACAGGAAAGCGTCTTCTACTACATCACGGTCATGAACGAGAACTACGCGCATCCCGCCATGCCGGCCGGCGTCGCGCAGGGCATCCTGAGCGGCATGTATCTGCTGCAAACCGGCGGGCGCGGCAAGGTGCGGGTAACCCTGTTTGGCTCGGGCACGATCTTGCGCGAAGTGCTGGCGGCGGCGGCGCTGCTCGAGAAAGATTATGGCGTACCGGCCGATGTCTACTCGGTGACGAGTTTCAGCGAGCTGCGCAAAAACGCGCTGGCCATCGAGCGCTGGAACATGCTGCACCCGAACGAAGCGCGCAAGACGACATATATCCAGGAGGTCTTGGCGGAGCGCGAGGGACCCTTCATCGCGGCGACCGACTACATGAAGACCGTCCCGGATCAAATCCGTCAGTGGGTGCCCGGCGCCTATACAGCACTGGGAACCGATGGTTTCGGCCGCAGCGACTCGCGCGCGGAACTGCGCCGCTTCTTTGAAGTCGACCGCCACTATGTGGTGGTTGCTGCGCTCAAGGCGCTGTCGGACGAGGGCAAGATCGACAAGAATACGGTGAGCAAGGCGATGCAGACTTTCGGCATCGATCCGGAAAAATCCAATCCCGTGTCGGTATAGTCGATCATGGCAAGTCCAATGGAAGTCAAAGTTCCCGACATCGGCGGTTTCAAGGACGTCAACGTCATCGACGTGCTGGTCAAGGATGGTCAGCAAATCGAGAAAGAAACGCCGATGGTCACCATCGAAACTGAAAAAGCCGCCATGGACGTGCCGGCTCCGGTCGCGGGCAAGATCACGCAGGTGAAGCTCAAGACCGGCGACAAGGTATCCGAAGGATCCGTGATCCTGTTGCTCGAGCCCACGGCGGAGGCCGCGCCGGCCGAACAGCGCGCTGCACCGGCGGCCGCGCCATCCGCGGACGCGCCATCCGCAGACGTGCCATCCGCTGCCGCGTCTTCGAAGACCCCGTCTGCCGCCACCCCGGCACCGGCGCCCGCGGCGGCACCGCCGCAGGAGAAGGAACCCGCCGCTGCGGCGCCCGCCGAAGCACGCGCGGCTGCGCCTGCTGCAGCGCCGGGCTCAGGCCAGGTCGATGAGAAGGCATTCTCCAGAGCCCATGCCAGTCCGTCGGTGCGAAAATTTGCACGAGAACTCGGCGCCGATTTAGGCAAAGTCCAGGGAACCGGCGTCAAGGGCCGCATCACTCAGGACGACGTCAAAGCTCACGTCAAAGGATTGCTGGCAGCCGCCGCGACCGCTGCGCCGGTGTCGGCGCTGCCGCGGGTGCCGGTTGTCGATTTCGCACACTTCGGCGAGGTCGAGGTCAAGCCACTCTCGCGCATACAGAAAATCTCCGGCGCACGCCTGCAAGCAAGCTGGCTGAACCTGCCGCATGTGACCCAGCACGAGGATGCGGATATCACCGACCTCGAAGCGGCGCGCGGCGCGCTCAAAGCCAAGGCGGCGCAGGAAGAAGTGCGGCTCACGCCGCTGGTGTTCATCATCAAGGCCTGCATTTTGGCCTTGAAGGAATTTCCCCGATTCAACGCTTCATTGGATGAGAGCGGTGAGAATCTGGTTTTCAAGAAATACTTCAATATCGGCTTCGCCGCCGATACGCCAAATGGGCTTGTGGTGCCGGTCATTCCGAACGCCGACCAGTTGAGTATTTACGACACCGCGCGGGCGCTTGCTTCCTTGTCGGAAAAGGCGCGCGCCGGAAAACTGAAAGCCACGGAAATGCAGGGCGGCAGTTTTACGATTTCGAGTTTGGGCGGTATCGGCGGCACGTATTTCACGCCCATTATCAACGCTCCCGAGGTCGCGGTCCTGGGTGTATCCAGATCCACGCAAAAGCCGGTGTATGAGCGCGGCGCGTTTGTGCCGCGGCTGATGTTGCCGCTGTCCTTATCCTACGATCATCGCGTCATCGACGGCGCCGCAGCGGCCCGCTTCGTGGTGTTTCTTGCAAAAACGCTGGGTGACGTAAAGGCGTTGCTATGAGCGCCGTTGAGGTGCGCGTTCCGGATATGGGCGACGTCAAAGGGGTCACCGTCCTCGACGTGCTGGTCAAACCCGGCGATAAAGTGGCCAAAGAGGATCCACTGATCTCGCTGGAATCCGACAAGGCCGCCATGGATGTGCCTTCGCCGGTGAGCGGTGTCATCAAAACGATCGAAATCAAGAAGGGCGCCGAGGTCTTGTCGGGCACCTTGATTGTCACCGTGGAGTCCGATGCCGCTGAGCCGGCTGATGCGACGGCCAAAAAAGCGGATGCGCCTGCGTCTACACCGGCAAAAGCCGATGCGCCGTCGCCGTCGGCGCAGACCAAGGCCCCGGCCGAGAAGCCGGCAGTCAAAGCCGCAAGTCCTGCGCCTGCCGGCGCGGTCGATTTGGTGGTACTCGGTGCCGGCGTCGGCGGCTATACGGCGGCATTTCGCGCGGCGGACCTGGGCCTCAACGTCACCCTCATCGAGCGCTGGCCCATGCTGGGCGGCGTCTGCTTGAATGTCGGCTGCATTCCATCCAAGGCGCTGTTGCACGCCGCCAAGGTCATCGAAGACGCGGCTGACATGGCATCCAATGGCATCGTATTCGGCGCTCCGCAGATTGACCACGATCTCCTGCGTGGTTGGAAGAACAAGGTGGTCACCCGGTTGACCAATGGTCTGAAGTTGCTGGCGAAGCAGCGCAAGGTCACGGTCATTCAGGGCGAGGCTAAATTCGTGGGGCCCTATTCCTTCGAGGTCAAAACCGAGGGCGGCACCCAGCGCGTGGATTTCAAGCAATGCGTCATTGCCGCCGGATCCGAATCGGCGCTTTTGCCGGGGCTTCCCGATGATCCGCGGGTCATCGACTCGAGCGGTGCACTTGAATTGCCGGCGGATTGCAAACGCCTGCTGGTCATCGGCGGCGGCATCATCGGCCTGGAGATGGCCTGCGTCTACGACGCACTCGGCGTGCAGGTGACGGTGGTGGAACTGAGCGATGGCCTCATGCCTGGAACCGATCGGGATCTGGTGCGCCCGCTGCAGAAGCGCATTGAAAAGCGCTACGAAAAAATTCTCTTGAAAACCAAGGTTGCCAAGCTCGAAGCGCTTGCGGAAGGATTGCGTGCGACCTACGAGGGTCCGGACTCTCCGCAACCGCAAATGTTCGATCGCGTTCTCGTGGCCGTCGGCCGAAGCGCGAACGGCAATGCCATCAATGCCGAGGCGGCAGGCGTGAAAGTGAGCGGCCGCGGTCTCATCGATGTCGACAGGCAAATGCGCACCAACGTGCCGCATATTTTTGCCATCGGCGACATCGTCGGCCAACCGATGTTGGCGCACAAGGCCAGCCATCAGGGGAAGGTCGCCGCGGAAGTCGCGGCCGGGCACAAGGCGTCGTTCGACGCGCGCTGCATCCCATCCGTGGCCTATACCGACCCGGAAATTGCCTGGGCGGGCCTCACCGAGACCGACGCGAAAGCGAGCGGCATTGAGTACGGCAAGGGCACATTTCCGTGGGCAGCCAGCGGGCGATCGCTGGCATTGAATCGCGACGACGGATTCACGAAGCTGCTGTTCGACAAGGAAACGCATCGCGTGCTCGGTGCGGGCATCGTGGGTACCAACGCCGGCGACCTGATTGCCGAAGTGGCGTTGGCCATCGAGATGGGGGCCGATGCCTCCGATATCGGCTTGACGATTCATCCGCATCCCACGCTGTCGGAAACGGTCGCGTTTGCCGCGGAAGCCTTCGACGGAACCTTGACCGATCTCTACATACCCAAGCGGTAACATGGCGCGGAGTGCTGTTCTCTCGATTCTGCTCACAGCCCTCATGGGTGTTGCCGGCGCGCCCGCGATGGCGGATGACGCATGCGTGGATTTCAAATGGGACGTGTCGCGGGAACGCGCATTGTTCGCAGGGCCCGCGACGCCGTTGAGCGCGGCTGCGGATACGAAGGCCGCGCCGGAGATGCTGCTCAATCATCTGTACGAGGTATCGCTGCAGCCGCAAGAGAAGGTCGCATTCGCAGTCACGCCGGGAAAGAAAAACCCGCGCGCGGGCTCGCATGCCGGCTTGTTGACATTCACGATCCCGTCCAACGGCAGCTATCGCGTCGCGATCGACATGCCGTTCTACATCGACGTGGTGTCCAATGGCGCGCTCGTTGCCGCAACGGACTTCCAGGGTCAGCGCGGCTGCGCTTCACCGCATAAAATCGTGATGTTTGACCTCGCGGGAAGTCGACCGCTTTTCCTGCAATTGAGCAACGCCGATCCGAGTAGCGTGCGATTGACCATCACGGCCACGCCGGCCCGAAAATACTAAGGCTTGTCCGGCGGCGATATCCGATTCGCGGACACCGCGTCGGGCGGCGAGTCGATGCAGTGCTTGAGATACGCCGTCTTTTCGGTGCCGATCAGCTTGCGTGCCTTGGCTTCTTTGAGACAACTCGTGCGCTTGGCATGCCGTGCGGCGGCATCGTTGGCGACCTGCGCGGCGGACGGCGAAGTTGCTTCGGGCGCGGATGCCTGCGGCGTTGCCGGAACGGCGGCAAGCACCAAAAAGCTGAGGCACAGGGCGGTCGCCGCTAATGCAAGACGCATGGCTAATTCCTGGGGACACAATTGACTTGCGAGCAGACCAGAATAAGGGGGTGTGTCCGGCGCTCCGATGACGCGCGCATGAAGCTTCGTTAACGTTCGAAACGAATCGACTAATGGGCCGTCAGGCGATCCCTCGCTGCCTTGAGGTAGCGCTGCTCATCCGGCGCCCGGCTTTCGCGCTGCGCCATCCACAACTCCTCGCCCAAGGCCTCCATCAGGACATGCTCGGCACGATGCGGGTCCCCGAACCGGAACTGCAACTCGCGCAGCAAGTCGCGGATTCCCGGCGGACGGTCGATGCTCACTTGCTCGCGCACCGCCAGGTGCAGCCCCATATGTAAGAACGGATTGTCGGCGGTACCCCCGGTGTCCGGCACGAAGCCGAGTGCGCTCTCGGCATCCGCCACCACCCGGTGGTACTCGGGATGCAGCTCGATCACATCGGCGATCTGTGCTTCGAGCGCGGTCAGCGGCGAACGCGCCACGTGCTTGGCCCAGGCCTCCGCGTAGGCAAGCCGCAGCTGGTCGCGAGTGTAGCCGCTAAACGCGCTCATGCCGGCGTCTTGTGCCGGTACTCGCACAGGTCCGTAATGATGCAGACCGGGCAGGCGGGCCGGCGGGCCTTGCAAACATAGCGGCCGTGGAGAATCAGCCAGTGATGTGCATCCAGGCGAAACTCCAGGGGCACGAATTTCATCAGCTTCTCTTCGACTTCGCGCACCGTTTTGCCGGGTGCAATTCCGGTGCGATTTGCAACCCTATAAATGTGGGTGTCAACCGCGATGGTCGCGTGGCCAAATGCCGTGTTGAGTATGACATTGGCGGTCTTGCGCCCGACACCCGGCAGTTCTTCGAGTGCTTCGCGCGACGAGGGCACCTCGCCGGCGTGCCGCTCCAAAAGCAATCGGCTCATGGCGATGATATTTTTGGCTTTGGCGTTATAGAGCCCGATGGATTTGATGTACTTCGAGAGCCCCTTGATGCCCAGAGCCAACACGGCGGCAGGCGTCTTTGCCGCCCGGAATAATTCCGCGGTCGCCTTGTTCACGCTCTTGTCGGTTGCCTGCGCCGAGAGAATGACGGCGACGAGCAGCTCGAACGCATTTTCATAGATCAGCTCAGTTCGTGGCTGCGCGTTCGCCGCGCGGAAGCGCGCAAAGATTTCCCTGCGTTTCTTCGGATTCACAGCGGCCCCGCGCGCCGCACCGCGGTCGCCTTCTTGGCGTCGAGCTGCTGCTGCCGCTCGACCGCTTGACTCGTGAGGCGTGCGGCATGGGCTGCGAAACGTTCGCGGTTCAGCAAGGGCTGGTTGGCGTGCCCGGCGGCGGGCCGCATCTCAATGCAGTCGACCGGACACGGCGGCAGGCACAACTCGCAACCGGTGCAGCGATCGGCGAGCACGGTGTGCATAAATTTCTGCGCGCCGACAATGGCGTCGACCGGGCAGGGCGCCAGGCAGCGCGCGCAGCCGATGCAACGTGCTTCATCGATCCAGGCGACCCGCGGCGGCGATTCGACTCCATACGTGGGGTTCAAGGGCAGTGCCGGCTGATTGAGCAGGCGCGCCAGCGCATCAATCGTCGCCTGACCGCCCGGCGGGCATTGATTGATTTGCGCCTCGCCGCTGACGATCGCGGCGGCGTACGGGCTGCAACCGGGGAAGCCGCAGCGCGTGCACTGGGTCTGGGGCAGCAATGCATCGATGCGCGCCGCCAGGTCGGGCGCGGTCGGTTCGCTCATGTCATTTGACGCGCATGCCGGGAGCCGCTCCGGAATCCGGCGACAATGCAAAAATTTCCTTGCCGCCGGGTCCTGCGGCCAGCATCATTCCCTCCGAGATGCCAAAGCGCATTTTGCGCGGTTCCAAGTTGGCGACCACGACGATGAGCCGTCCTACCAGCGTCTGCGGATCGTAGGCGGCGCGGATGCCGGCAAAGATCTCGCGCTCGCCCAATTCGCCGACGTCGATACGCAGCTTCAGCAGCTTGTCCGCGCCGGCGATGAACTCGGCACTGAGGATTTTGGCCACCCGCAAATCGATGCGCAAAAAGTCATCGATCGAAATCAGATTGCCTTCGACTGATGCCGCCGCAGCCAGGGTCACGGTGTCGGATGCACCCGCATTGGCCGCGGGTGCGGCAGCCGCGGGCGCGGGAGTCTCGGGCTCGATCAACCGGGCCACAGTTTTCGGGTCAAGGCGAACCGCCAGCGGCTCATACGCATTGATCTTCGTGCCGAGCAGCGGCTTCGCGGCCGAGGCCCAGGTCCATCCCGGTTCTTGAAAAAATGCGCAGGCCCGGGAAGCCATGGTGGGCAACACCGGCTCCAGGTAAATCATCAACACCCGGAAGAGATTCAGGGCCTGGGTGCAAACGTTTTGCACCTCGGCGGTGTTTTTCGGGTCCTTGGCGAGCATCCAGGGCTTGCGCGAATCGACATACTGGTTGGCGCGGTCGCACAGCGCCATGATGTCGCGCACGGCAGCGGCTGTATCGCGCGCTTCATAGCCCTTCGCGATGGCCTCGCCGGCGGCTACGAATTGCGCGTACAGCTCAGGATCGGCGAGGCTCTGCGCCAATTGGCCGCCGGAGGTGCGTGTAATGAAGCCCGAGCAGCGGCTGGCAATATTGACCAGCTTGCCCACGATTTCCGAATTCAGGCGCGTCGCGAACTCATCCAAGTTCATGTCCATATCGTCGATGCCGGAACCGAGCTTCGCCGCAAAGTAGTAGCGCAGGTATTCGGCGGGGAAGTTCTGCAGATAGCGGCGCACGGTTATGAAGGTGCCGCGCGATTTGGACATTTTCGTGCCGTTGACGGTGAGAAACCCATGCGCGTGCACGGCCGTGGGGCGACGCATCTTTGAGGCCTGCAGCACGGCCGGCCAGAACAGCGTGTGAAAATACAAAATGTCCTTGCCGATGAAGTGATGCAGTTCAGCGCCTGAGTCGGGGGCAAAGAAATCATCGAATTTCAAGCCGCTGCGCGCGCAAAGCTGCGTGAAGCTCGCGAGATAGCCGATCGGTGCGTCGAACCAGACGTAAAAATATTTCCCCGGCGCGTCCGGGATTTCGAAGCCGAAGTAGGGCGCATCGCGCGAAATGTCCCAGTCCCTAAGGCCCTGCGAGAACCATTCATCAAGCTTTCGCACAACGCTTTCCTGTACCGCGCCGCTGCGCACCCACGTGTGCAAGGGCTTCTCGAAGGCGCTCAGCTTGAAGAAATAATGTTCCGACTCGCGCCAAACAGGAGGCGTGCCACTGACCACGGAAATCGGGTTCTTGAGATCCGCCGGCGTATACGTCGAGCCGCAGTTTTCGCAGGAATCGCCGTACTGATCGGGCGTCGCGCACACCGGGCAAATGCCCTTCACGTAGCGATCCGGCAGGAACATCTTGGCGCTCTCGTCGTAGGCCTGGCGAACGCTGCGCTTGTCGATGTATCCCGCATCCCGCTGCATCAAGTACATCCGATCGCACAGGGCCCGATTCTCGGCCGAGTGCGTCGAGCCAAAATTGTCCATGCCGATCAACATGTCGTTCAGATCGCGCTGATGCTCGGTGTTCACCTGGGCGATGAGCTGCTCAGGTGTGATCCCTTCCGATTGCGCCTTGAGCATGATGGGCGTGCCGTGTGTGTCGTCCGCGCAAACGTAGTAGCACTCATGGCCGCGCAGTTTCTGAAACCGAACCCAGATGTCGGTCAGAATCATCTCGAGGATGTGGCCCAGGTGCAGGGAGCCATTGGCGTAGGGCAGAGCGCTGGTAACCAGGATACGGCGTCGTTGGGTCATACGAAATTATGCCATGACCAGCACGGCCGGTCGCGGCGTCGGCCATCGCCGCGGGGTGAACTCGTCAGATGAGCGCCGCTAGGACGCTTCGCGGAACTGTTCGAATTTGGATTTGTTGATGGACTTCTTAAAGGCTTCCTTGCCGGAAATCTGCCGCGAATCGAGCAGCGCCTGGATCGCCGTGTCCATCAGCCGCATGCCATTGGCGGCGCCGCTTTGCATGGCGTTTTCCAGCTGATCCATCTTGCCCTGGCGGATCAGATTGGCCACCGCGGGCGTATTGACCAGGATCTCCAAAGCCGCAACACGGCCCGCCTTGTCGGCCTTTTGAATGAGCTGCTGCGAGACCACGCCGCGTAAACTGGTCGACAACATGGTGCGCACATGGGGCTGCTTGTCCGAGGGAAACGCGTTGACCAACCGGTCGACGGTGGGCGCGGCGCCGTTGGTGTGCAGCGTTGCCATGACCAGAATGCCCATTTCCGCGGCGGTGACCGCAATGCTCATGGTTTCCAGGTCGCGAAGCTCGCCCACCAGAATCACGTCAGGATCTTCCCGCAAGGCGGAATTCAGCGCGGAAGCAAATGATGCAGCGTGCACGCCGATTTCGCGCTGACTGATCAGGCAGTTTTTGCGCGCGTGCACGAACTCGATCGGGTCCTCGATGGTGAGAATGTGTCCTTTCTCGCGCCGGTTGATGTCATCGATCATGGCGGCCAGGGTGGTGGACTTGCCCGAGCCAGTCTTGCCCGTCACCAGAATCAGGCCGCTGTTGATCTTGCACATGTCCATCACAGCCGGCGGGAGCTTCAGTTCCTCGGCGGTTTTAGCGCTGGACGGAATGGCCCGGAACACTGCGCCCATGCCGTTGAGCTGGCGCATGACATTGACGCGAAAGCGCGCGACGCCCGGGATCGCGTAGGCGAAGTCGGTGCCGTCCTTCTCTTCGAAGCGCTCAACCGCCAGCTTCGGCATGATTTCGTACAATGTGGTCTTGACGGCATCCGCGCTGAGCGGCTGATCGGCCAAGGGCTTCAGATCGCCATACTGGCGGACGCGCGGCGGATCACCGGCCAAATAGTGCAGATCCGAGCCGTTGCGCTCGAGGACCTGGGTCAGGTATTGATCGATGGCTGCCATGGGTCTTTAGGGCGGTATCGCCGGTTCGGTGACCGGCGCGCCGGACATGTCGGTGACGAAGCGCTGAAACTGGCGTTTGTCGGACGCGTAGGTGTAGGCATGCTCCGGGTCGACTTCCTTGGCGTTAATGGCGGCGAGCAAGGCTTGATCCATCAGTTGCATGCCGTATTCCTTGCCCATCTGCAGCTGGCTGGGAATCTGATGGGTCTGATCGGTCATGATCAATTTGCCGATCGCCTTGGTCAGCACCATGACCTCGCAAACGGCCCGTCTTGCGCGCTGATCCGGAGTTTTCAGCAATATCTGGGTGATGACGGCGATGAGGCTCGAGGCCAGGAAGGATTTGGTCTGTTCGCGCTCCTCGTGCGGCAGCGCATCGATAACGCGATCGATGGTCTTGGTGGCGCTGGTGGTGTGCAGTGTGCCCAGCACGAGGTGCCCGGTTTCGGCGGCCGTCATCGCCATGGCGATGGTTTCGGCATCGCGCATTTCGCCGACCAGGATCACGTCCGGATCCTCGCGCATGGCGGCACGCACGCCTTCGGCAAACGAGGGCAGGTGCGTTCCCAATTCCCGTTGAATGACCTGGCTGGTCTTGCTGCGATGAACGAACTCGATCGGATCCTCGAGGCTGATGATGTTGAGCGACCGGGTCGAATTGAGGTAATCGATCATCGATGCCAGCGTCGTTGTTTTTCCGGTTCCGGTTGAACCCGTCACCAGGATCATGCCCTGGTGGTAGTCGCAGAGCTTCTTCACGACCGGCGGGAGACCCAGTTGGTCCATCGTGGGCATGGTGGTGGGAATCGATCGAAACGCCGCGCCGATCCCGGTCTCCTTGCGAAACACATTGACGCGAAAGCGCCCGCCTTCGGTCGAGACATAGGAGAAGTCCAAATCGTGGCCCTCGCGCAGGACTTTCAGCTGCGATTGGGTCAGCACCTCGGTGATATAGGCCTCGAGTTCGGCATCGCCCAGGTTGCGAAACTTGATCGGCATCAGGTCCCCATGCATGCGCAGCATGGGCGGTACGCCGACCGCCAGGTGAAGGTCCGAGCACCCTTGCGCCACTCCCAGCTTAAGAAACGCGTCTACTCTTGCCATAACGCGTAAGGCTACCCGTAAGCGATTGGTTTTTCGAGTGTTTAGGAGGGCCCGAATAGCCCATAAACGTGAGGTACGTCTAGTGCTAGAGGAATTTCTCGAGGGATAGGCGCAGTTCGTCCATGGTTTGAGCCCGTTTGGCCTTGTCCAGGGACATGCACTTCACGACCAGGGCGTTCAATTCCGGGGGTATTTCCTTGTTGATCTCGATCGGCTGGCGGGCCTTGCCCTGGACGTGCTGGTACATCACAGACATGTGATCGCCGCGCGAATAGGGCGGCACGCCCGAGAGCATTTCATACATGATCACGCCCAAGCTATAGATGTCCGCACGCTCGTCGACTTTCTTGCCCAGGATCTGCTCCGGCGCCATGTACTTGGGCGAGCCGATGACGTAGCCGGTCTTGGTCAACTGCGTGTCGCCCTGGGTCTGCGCCGCGGCCACGCCGAAGTCGACGATCTTCAGCAACGCATCATTGTCGATCAGCACGTTGGCGGGCTTCAGATCGCGATGCACGATGCCGGCCTGATGCGCCACCGCCATGCCGGTGGCGATGTCGATGGCAAATTTGACTGCACGTTTGAGCGCCACGGGCTTTTCATTGACGATTTCCCCGCCGAGCGTGTGCGAGGGGAAATATTCCATCGAGATCGCGTAGTTGCCGCGGATGTACAGGAAATCGTAGATGCGGATGACGTTTTTGTGCGTGATCTTGCGGCTGTAGCGCAATTCATGCACGAAGCGCTTCATCATCTCCTCGTCGGATGAGACGTTGGGGTTCAGGAATTTGAGGATCAGGCGCTCCTCGACCACCGTGTCTTCCATGAGCAGCACGGTGCCGAATGCGCCCTTGCCGATTTTCTCGATGAACTTGTAGCGGCCCTCGATGACGTCTCCGGGCTTCAAGGTCGCGATGTCCAGCTTGGCTGAGGCCGCGGTCTCCTCGGCCTGCTTGACGACATTCGCCAACGAGGCATTGTCGATGAGCAGCGTCTTGGCCGGTTCCTGCATCTTTTCCGCACGCTGGTTGGCCGCAAGCTGCTGGGTCGAGAAGCGGTTGTCGAGTTCCTGCATCGCGCGCGCAACCGCCTGGCTCAAGGTGCCGTCCGCGGTCGTGGACACCGCCTGCAAGCGCACGCGGATGGTATCGGCGCGACGCTCGTCCGCCAGCTTGGCAAGCGCCGCAATGGCCTCCACTTTGATTTCATTTTCCGGGCGCGACAGCATGGGCAGCAGGCTTTCGAGACTCTTCTGATCGCCGATCCTGCCGATCGCGCGGATCACCGTCGGCAAGGATTTGGCCTCTCCTTGCAGCATGTCGATAAAGCGCGGCAACGCCTTGGTGCTGCCGATTTCCGCAAGCGCGTCGACGGCGCGTTCGCTGACCCACCAGTCCGAGTCGCGCGTAGCGTCGATAAGCTGCGCCACGGCGCGTTCATCCTTGGTCTGGTTCAAGATCTCGATGGCGGCGCGGCGGATGTCCTGATTCTCGTCCTTGATGAGCGTGAGCACCGCATCGACCACGCGCGGGCCGCCGATCTTGCCGAGCGCATCGGCCGCGCGGGTGCGCACCCACCAATCGCTGTCGGCGATCACTTCGAGCAGAAACTTGACCGACTTCGAGGTGCCGACAACGTTCAGGACCTCGACCGCTGCGCGTCGGGCGTATTCGTTTTCATCCTTCAAAACGTCCACCAGATACTTGACGGTGTCCGGATGGTTGGCCTTCACGACGACATCGACCGCCTTGTTCTGCACCTCGATTTCGGGATCGCGCAGCATGCTCACGATCAAAGGCATATCGAACGTGCCATCCATCTTGGCGAGCGCCGACAAGGCGGCGGAGCGAATGAACTTGCTGGTGTCCTTGAGCTGCTTTTGTACCGCCTGCTGCACCTTGGGCATGTTGAACCGCGCCAGCACATTGATGATGTGCAAACGCGCGACGGGGTCCTTGCCCTCGATTCTCGCGATCAAATCGTCCACGGAGGATTCATCGGCGATCTCGCCGACGATTTTGAACAGGCCATTTCTCTCGCTGGGTTCTTGTGTGTAGGCGGCGTTCAACAGTTCCCGTACCGAGTAGCGGCCTTTCTGGGCGGCGATCACGTCGAGCAGCGCCTGCTTGGGCATGCCCGGTTTGGTCAAGGCGTCGAGCAGCGCGTGCGCCGGATAGTTCTTGCTGGACGATAATGCCCAGGCGATTCCCGACATGGCGCGGCCGTTCGCTTCAGACATGGTCTTCAACAAAATCGGCAGAGTTTTGGTATCAATCAGGCGGGACAGCACCTCGACATAGACGGTGGTCTCTTTTTTCTCCGATGTAGCAAGCGCGTCCACGATGGGGTCAATGGCGTCGGCGCCCAGCGACGTCAGTTTTTCCAACGCCTTTTGCGCCAGCGGGCTTGTTGGGTTGCCGCTGGATTTAACCTCGGCGATGAGCCGATCAGCACGGTAGTTCGCGAATAACGTCATTCGGCGCCTAAGTCAAACATTCCCCGAGAGTCACCCATTGTTACCTTAATTCAGGCGCCCTCCGTGGTCTTGATTCTCAATTCAGAATTATGCCACACGTCACGGTTTTAGCTGCCTGCGGTACAATCCCGGTCCCTTATGAATCAACCTCCTGCCGCGGACAGTGCCATCCGCGAGAAACTTGAGCAGTACACCGATCCCTACCTGGGCCAAACCCTGGGCGAAGCCAAGGCGGTCAAGTCGGTCTCCTCCCGCGACGGCCGGGTCGAAGTCGAACTCGTACTGGGGTTCCCGTGCGCCGATTATGTGCCTGAGCTGCAGGCCGCGCTGCAGGCACACCTGGGAACTGCGCTCGGGCAGGCTCGTTTTGAGCTGAAACTCAGTGCCCAAATCACCGCTCACGCCGTTCAGCGGACACTAAAACCGCTGACAAACGTCAAGAATGTGGTGGCGGTCGCCTCAGGCAAGGGCGGCGTGGGAAAGTCAACGACCGCGGCAAATTTGGCCCTCGCCTGGGCGGCGCAGGGCGCCAAAGTTGGGCTGCTGGATGCGGATATCTACGGTCCGAGCCAGCCGCTCATGATGGGATTGGCGGGCGCCAAGCCCGTCAGCACCGATGGCAAGCACATGGCACCGCTCCGGGCGCACGGCGTGGAAGTGATGTCCATCGGCTTCATGATCGACCCGGAGCAGCCCATGGCCTGGCGCGGGCCGATGGTGACCTCGGCGCTGAACCAGCTGCTGGGCGACACCACCTGGGGCGATTTGGACTACCTGGTGGTGGATATGCCGCCGGGAACCGGCGACATCCAGCTGACCCTGGCGCAGCGCGTCCCGGTGAGCGGCGCCGTCATCGTGACCACGCCGCAGGACATTGCGCTGTTGGACGCCCGCAAGGGGCTCAAAATGTTCGAGAAGGTCGAGGTGCGCGTGCTCGGCGTCGTGGAGAACATGAGCGTGCACATTTGCACGCAGTGCGGGCACGTGGAGCATCTGTTCGGCAGCGGCGGCGGCGCCCGCATGGCCGCCCAGTACGGCGTGCAGCTGCTCGGCGAGCTGCCGCTGGACATCCGGATTCGCGAAGACGCGGACGGGGGATCGCCTACCGTGGTGGCGGAACCGGATAGCGAACGTGCGCGGGCCTATTTTTTGATGGCGCGCCGCACGGCCGCGCGACTCGCGACGTTGAACAAAGATTACAGTCGGTCATTCCCAAAAATCACGGTTGAAGCAACTTAATGAGCATAAAGAGCGATCGTTGGATCAGACGCATGGCGGCGGAACACGGCATGATCGAGCCCTTTTCGGCGCAGCAAGTGCGTGTCTCGGACGGTCACAAAATCGTCTCCTACGGTACGTCGAGCTACGGCTACGACGTGCGTTGTGCCGAAGACTTCAAAATATTCACCAACATCAATTCAACCATCGTCGATCCGAAGAAATTCGACGAAAAGTCATTCGTGGATTTCAAGGGACCAGTGTGCATCATTCCGCCGAACTCCTTCGCGCTCGCGAGCACGGTGGAATACTTTCGAATTCCGCGCAGCGTTTTGACTGTTTGCCTGGGAAAATCGACTTATGCACGCTGCTTTGCAGCGGACACTCGCGTCGCGTTGGTTGATGGCACGTCGCCGACGCTCGAAGAAATGGCAATACGGCACGAAGCCGGCGAGATTTTTTGGGGTTACAGCATCGGAGAGAACGGACGGCTGATAGTTAGTCTGCTCGATGCTCCGCGCTTCGTCGGCCGTGATTCGTTGCTTGAAATCGAATTGGATAACGGTGAATGCATTCGCGCGACGCCCGATCACCTATTCATGCGTCGCGACGGACGCATGGCGCAGGCGCATGAATTGAGGCCGCAAGAAGCGTTGATGCCGTTGTACCGAGACTTATTTCGCGGTTATGAGGGTGTTTATCAGCCGATCGACGGCTATCTCTACGCAACGCATCGACTGGCAGACGAATGGAATATCAGAAACGGAATTTATGAAGAAATTCCGAGGACGCATCGCCACCATTTGGATTTCGACCGGCGCAACAACAAACCCACCAACATCACCCGCATGGAGGCGTCAACGCACATTCGCCTGCACAATGAAGCGAGTTATGGTGAGAATTTCGATCGTGTGGAACATGGCATGGCCATTGGCGCGTCCCTGAAGAGACGTGCCATCGATCCAATCTGGCGTGAAGAATTCAGCCGCGCTCAATCCGCCAGGGCAAACCAATTCTGGAATTCGGATCGCTATCAGCAAATTCGCGAACGCATCCTTGAGCAGCGCAGAAACCCGTCTGACGCAACTCGCGAAGCGCATCGGCGCGCTATGATTCGGCGATATGCTGACCCGGCGGAACGGGCTCGCCATTCTCAGCTCATGATGAAGGCCTGGGCGAAAGATACCGGCGCTCGCCGCAGCACGCAGGCTGAAATTGCACGACGTATCAAGTTGAGGCCGGAGATCACCGAGGAAAGAGTTCGTCGTGCGCTACTCGTGACAGGCTCGATTCGCGGTGCCGCTGAGGCGCTTAATTGCGATCGATCGGTGTTCCGGCGTTTCTCCGACGCGCTCTCCGATTTCCGAGGCGCGCGTCAATATCGCAACCACAAAGTCACGGCAATTCGTGAGCTTGCCGGCGACCACGATGTGTATTGCCTGACGGTTCCCGAAGCGGGCAATTTTGCGCTGGAGGCGGGCGTCTTCGTGAAAAACTGCGGAATCATCGTCAACGTAACGCCTTTAGAGCCCGAGTGGGAAGGCCACGTGACGCTGGAATTCTCCAATACCACACCGCTGCCCGCGAAGATCTACGCCAACGAGGGCGTGGCGCAAATGCTGTTCTTCGAATCCGATGAAGTCTGCGAAACCTCGTACAAGGATCGCGGCGGCAAGTATCAGGGCCAGCGCGGCGTTACGTTGCCGAAGACCTAAGGGGCCGGTGGCTTGGGCGCCAGGCGCGGCTCGACCGGCACCAGGTGATCGAGACTCTTGATGCGCATTGCGATCTCAACTTTGCCGTCGCGGCTGCGCTCCGCCTGAACGGGTACGAATCCCAATGACGGCGCGAACCACATGCGGAGAATCCGGTTGTTGCCGACGCGCTGGCTCGTCACGATAACGGTGTCGAGTTCACCGATGGCCGTCCTGATCTTCGCCGAGCCTTCCTGGGTGTAGTTGAATTCCTTCAGCTGATCCTTGTCGATGATGTGGAAGGTCTTGGGCAAATTGCCGTTCTTCAGATCGAGCATGACCTCGACTTGAATGGACATGACGTCCTGTGTTCCCTCTTTGAGCTCGAGGTCCACGGGCTTGGTTTCCGATACGCCCGTGGCTCGCTTGTTCTGCCAGTCGAAATTCAGCTCCACGGTCGATCCGCCTTCCTTGCCGAAATATTTCTCCGGACGGACGTGGTCGCCGGTTACGGTCAACCAGCTCTTTTGCACCAGGTCGTCGCGATAGGCAACGCGAAATATTCCACGCGCCGTGATGGTCCAGGTGTACAGATAATGTCCCGGCTCGGGGCCTTGGGCCAGCTGTATGTCGCTGGTTCCCACGCTGATTCCCTTCCAATCGGCCTGATAGTGAGCGACGAACGGCGCGATCCCGGTATCGGCCGGCGCATCCGCGGCGGCATGGGCGGAGGCAGCGCAGGTCAGAAGGAGCGCGGCCGCGAGCGCCCTCATGTGGATCTCTCCGTTTCCACTTCCGCAATTTGCACGGGTTCATCCAGCGGGCGGCCGTCGAGCCACGCCTTTCCGGCTGCGCATCGCAGTCGTCCCTGGCAGAACCAATTGACCGCCAGCGGATAAATCACATGTTCCTGGATCAGAACGCGTTGGCTCAATGTCGCCTCCGTGTCGCCCGGCATGATGGGCACTCGCGCCTGCAGCACCCGCGGGCCGCCGTCGAGCTGCTCCGTGACAAAGTGCACCGTGACGCCGTGTTCAGGCTCGCGTGCTTCGAGCGCGCGCCGATGCGTATGCAGGCCTGTGTACTTGGGCAGCAAGGAGGGGTGAATGTTCAAAATCTTTCCCGCAAAGCGCTCGACGAAGGGCGCGGACAGGATGCGCATGAATCCCGCCAGCACGATCAGCGACGGCGCGTACTCCTCGATCGCCGACGCCAGGACACCCTCATAGGCGGAACGGTTCATGTCCTTGGGCGGAGGCAGCGCTCGTGCCGCGACATTCAGGTGCCGGGCGACTTCCAGCCCTCCGGCATCGGATCGATCGGCGATTACCGCGGCCACCGAATAAGCAGAGCGGCCGGTGTGGCTGCGCTCGATGAGCGCGCGCATATTGCTGCCGCGCCCGGAGATCAGGATGGCGATGGGCAGTCGCGGCGGCGTGCTGCTCAAGCGATGACGACGCCGCGCGTTCCCGTCCGAACCTCGCCGATGACAAGCGCCTCTTGACCGGCCTCGCGCAAGATGTGGATCGCACGTTGGGCATCGTTTGCTTGTACATGCACGGTCATGCCGATACCGCAGTTGAACACCCGATACATTTCCGCATCCGCAATCTTGCCCTGGCGCTGCAGCCAGTCGAATACGGCCTCGCGTCGCCAAGCACTGCGTTCCAGCACAACTTCCAGCCCATCGGGCAACACCCGCGGAATGTTGTCGACCAGGCCTCCGCCGGTGATGTGCGATAAGCCATGGGGCGAAATCTCGCTCATCAATTTGAGCAGCGGTTTCACGTAGATGCGCGTCGGTGCCATGAGCCGATCGATGAGGCTGATGCCTTGCATGTCGGCATTCAGATCCGCATCGGAGATCTGCAGGATCTTCCGGATCAATGAAAAGCCGTTGGAATGCGGACCGGAGGAGGGCAGTCCCAGCACGACATCGCCGGCGCGCGTCTTCGAGCCGTCAATAATGGCGTCCTTTTCGACGACGCCGACGCAGAAGCCGGCGAGGTCGTAGTCCGCGCCGTGATACATGCCCGGCATTTCCGCCGTCTCCCCGCCCACCAGCGCGCACCCGGCTTGGACGCAGAAATGCCGAATCCCGGCAATGACCCGCTCGCCGACATCGACGTCGAGTTTTCCGCTGGCGTAATAGTCCAGGAAGAACAACGGCTCAGCCCCTTGAACGATGACATCGTTGACGCACATGGCGACCAAATCGATGCCCACGCCGTCGTGCCGCTGCGTGTCGATGGCGAGGCGCAGCTTGGTGCCGACGCCGTCGGTTCCGGATACCAGCACGGGCTTGCGATAGCGGTCCAAAGGCACCTCGACCAGGGCCCCAAAGCCGCCGATGCCCCCCAGCACCTCTGGCCGCATCGAGCGCTTCACCCGCGGCTTGATGCGCTCCACAAGTTCGTCGCCGGCGTCAATATCGACCCCGGCGTCGCGATAGGTCACGGGCGCTCGCTCAGTCATTAAAGGATCCTTCGTGTAGGACGTGGGCCAACGCGGTTGGCGCTTCAGCTGTGGTATTTTACAACACCATGGCTCAGTACTTACGGCGCTTTTTGAAGCGAAATTTTCGGCCCGCCGCCATTGTTTGGGTCTGCGTTGCCTGCCTTTGCGGCAGTGGCGCGGCCCTGGCGCTGACGCGCGCGGAGATGTACCAGGCGATAACACCCGTCACGGACCGCTCCGAAGCGGCGCAGACCGCGGCTTTCCAAAATGCGATGAAGATCGTGCTGATTCGCGTCACGGGTCGCCGTAATGCGGATGAGGACCCGGCCTTGGGCCCGCTTGTCAGCAATGCGCGGCGCTACGTGCAGCAATATCGGGCGGCCCCGGATAGCCAGCTGTGGGTGACTTTCGACGGCGCAGCCATCGAGCGGTGGCTGACGCAGAACAGTCAGCCCTTGTGGGGCCACGAGCGGCCGACCACGCTGGTGCTGCTGGCGGTGCAAGGCGGCAGCGTGATCACCACCGATGACAACTCCGAACTCAAGGCGGCCATTGACGGGGCGGCCGCGACCCGCGGTTTGCCCCTGGTGTGGCCGAGTGCCGCCGAGCTGCAGAAATTCCGTATTGATTTCGCCACGGTCAACGGCGGCTCGCCGTCGACGTTCACGGACATTGCACGGCGCATGGGCAGCGACGGGGTACTGGTCGGACGCGCGAGCGGTGCAACCGCGAATGCCAACGTGCGCTGGACGCATCAGTTTCAGGATCGCAGCAGCGAATACTCCGGCACTTTGGAGGGAGTGAATCGCGCCGCCGATATGTATGCAGGCCTGTTTGCCGCGAGCGGCGGACTGGTTCCCGTCAATATCGAAGTCAGCGGCGTAAACGATCTGCGCGACTTTGCGGGTCTCGAGAGCTATCTCGAATCGCTCACGTTCATCTCGCACGTGAGCGTTGAGTCCCTGTCGGGGGACACGGTCAGATTCCGATTATCGACGCGCGGCGGGGTCGATTCATTGCAGCGTGCGCTGTCGTTGAACGGGCGCTTGACGCCGGCTGCCGCCGGCGAGAACGGAATTCAGCGCTTCCAGCTGCGTCGCTAGTCGGAAGCTGTGTGAACATTCTGGGCTCCTAAGTTCGGTCCGTGCGACACATACCGAACATCATCAGTGTGATCCGCATCCTGTTGGTATTGCCCATCGCGCTCGCGCTTGGGCACCAGCTGCTGGCCCTTGCCATCATGCTGTTCGCGTTTGCCGCCATTTCGGACCTGGCTGATGGATTTCTCGCCAAGAGATTCGGCTGGCAAAGCGAACTCGGTGCGGTGCTCGATCCGATCGCGGACAAGCTGCTGCTCGCCACCGTTTTCATCATCTTGAGTTTCATGAAACTGGTTCCGCTCTGGTTGATGGTCGCCGCGGTTGCGCGCGACGTCATTATCGTGTCCGGCGCCGCTGCCTACCGCCTGCTCATCGGACCCTTGACGGCGCATCCGTCCTTCATCAGCAAAATCAACACGCTGTGTCAGGCCGCCTACATTTTGGCGGTCGTGGGTCACGCGAAATTCCTGATGCCGGCCGATTGGGCGATCACCTGGCTTGGCGCGCTCGTGTTCGCGACCGTCGCAATCAGCGGCATCGACTACGTCCTGGTCTACGGCCGTCGAGCCGCAACGGCTCGAACCGCGCCCGCATGAAACAACTGGCCCTGGGCGTGCGGTTGCGCGCAGGCGCTGTGTTCGAGAGTTTTGCGCCGGGCCAAAATTCGGAACTCATCACGGCGCTGCGCACCGACGCCGCCGTGCCGCTCTGGCTGTGGGGCGCTCATGGAACCGGCAAGACCCATTTACTGCAAGCCGCTTGTTCGGCAGCAGGCAATGGAGCCGCATATTTTCCGCTGGACCGGTCAGTTGCGTTGCCGCCGGAAGCCATGTCGGGGTTCGAGCGCAATCGGCTGCTGTGCATTGATGATGTCGATAGAGTCGCGGGCGACGCCGCATGGGAGCGCGCCCTGTTTCGCCTCTTCAATGAGGCGGCGGAGCTGCGAACTCGCCTTATTTTCGCCGCGTCGGTGGCCCCGCGTCAGGCGGAGTGGGTCTTGGAGGACTGGCGCTCCAGAGCCGCCGCATGCGTCGTGTACCAATTGCGCGAATTGGACGACGCCGGGCGCATCGAGGCGCTGCGGCTGCGCGCCGCGCAGCGCGGCCTGCAATTGCCTCATGAGACCGCCGAGTACCTGCTGAAGCGAATGCCGCGCGACCTGCCGTCGCTATTCGAGATTCTCGATGCGCTCGACGAGGCCTCCATGGTCGAGCAGCGCCGGCTCACGATTCCGTTTATTCGCGATGCGCTCGAGAAGCACGCAAAAACAAAATCATAGTGCAGAACCAGGCGAAAACCAGCAGCAAGCTCAAAGAAGCGACCCAGCGGGCCTGCGGGTTCGCCAGCAGCTCAGTGAGCGCAAATGCCAGATAGGGTATGGCGAACAGGGTCGCCCAGGCATAGGTGTAGCGTTTGCCGCGAATCAGTCCATTCAACGGCGCGAGCAAGGGCAGCACCGCGATGACGCAGATCGGCCAGGGATAGCCGACGAGAATCCAGGCCAGCAAGCTCGCGGCGACGGCGAGCCACAGCCAAATTGTCAGCGCGCGCGCTGCCGACTGAACGCTCATGTGCGCGGCACGAGCCGCGCGGCGAGTGCAGCCACCCGCGTACCCAAGGCCCGAGCCAGGGCGCTCTCGTGCTCGGAAAGCTCTCCGTGAGGCGTCAGCGACGCGACATGGCTGGCGCCATAGGGTGTCCCGCCGCTGCGGGTCTCCGACAGCCCGGCCTCTGTGAAGGGCAAGCCGACGAGGTACATGCCGTGATGGAGCAGGGGCACCATCATGGACAGCAGCGTCGACTCCTGTCCGCCATGCAGGGTCTGCGTGGAGGTAAAAACCCCGGCGGGCTTGCCGGCCAACGCCCCGGATAACCACAGTGCGCTCGTCCCGTCCAGAAAAAATTTGACGGGCGCCGCCATGTTCCCGAATCGGGTCGGACTGCCGAGGATCAGGGCACAGCATTGCAGCAGATCATCGTGGGTGGCGTACGGTGGACCCTCGTCCGGCACCGGCGGATCGAGCTTCTGCGTGGTGGCGGTAATGGGCGCAACCGTGCGCAATCGGGCCTGCATCCCGGCAACTGCCTCGACGCCGCGGCAGATTTGTCGCGCCAGGGCAGCGGTGCTTCCTTGGCGCGAATAATACAAAACCAGTACTTCATTCATCGATGCTGTTCCGTGGAAATCATGCGGAAAACGCTGCAGTGTGCTGCGCCGGCGCAACGCATTAAGTCACGCTGAACAGATATTGTATAACGGTGCTTGTTTGACGGCTTTGGTAGCTATTGCTAGTGTCGCGCAACCCTATGTCGCGTCTCCTTGTTGTCCTGGTCGGTGTTGCCTGTCTGCTGGGTTGCAGGATGGGGCCTCCCGTACAAGAAATGAGCGACGCCCGGCAGGCGATTGTCGCCGCCGCCGCCGCCGGCGCAACCCGCGGCACGTCGCCTGAATATGATGCCGCGCAAGCGGCCATTGCCAGAGCCGAGGCGCACTTGCAGGCGCAAGAGTATGCACGAGCACGCCTGGCAGCCCTGCAGGCCAAGCACCACGCGGCTGTCGCGCTGGCCAACGCCCAGCACGCGGAATCCCCCGCTCCAATTCCCCACTAGCGCCTGTACCTGCCGATGGACGAGATCACCCGGCGTTTTCTGGTGATGGGCAAGGTTCAGGGCGTCTTTTTTCGCCAGAGCGCGCGGCTCGAGGCCAACCGATTAAAACTCAAGGGACTGGCGCGCAACTTGCCGGACGGCTCTGTTGAAGTCGTGGCGCAGGGCAGCGCCGCCGCGGTCGAGGCATTGCATCAATGGTTGAGGCGCGGTCCAGCGCAAGCGCGGGTCGAGGAGGTCCGCGAAACCGACGTGACCGACCTTAAGGGCGCAATTCCCGAAGGCTTCGCGGTATTTTAGAAAGGTCAGGCGCGTTAGAAACGCCAGGCGTGCTGCCAACGCTGCATCACGAGCGCCGGATACTTGTTGTGGCCGACGCTGCCGTTGTAACGGGCCAGGGCCGGCGCCCAATTGCGATGCTCCATGCGCAGGTAGTAACGAAGAATCTCGCAGCCGATGCGGATGTTGGGGGCAACCTTGACCAGCTGATTCTGCACTCCTAGCTGCCGCGGCCAGAAGGGCATCACCTGCATGAGCCCGACAGCGCCCGCCGGCGAGACAGCCCAGCGGTCGAACCGGCTCTCCACTTCCATGAGCGCCAGCACCAAGTCCGGCGGGATTTGCAAATTTGGATCGCGTTTCGCCTCGCAATACACGTGATCCAAGATCTCGATCCGCTCTTGATGCGTCGGCACGAACTTGGCGAGACGCGGCTCCATGACCTTGTACCAGACTTCGGAGTCGTACTTATCCGTGAAGCAATCGGCGGTGCCGATTATTTTTTGCAACAGATCCTTGAGCTCCGGATCGCGCTGCTGATCGGCACGGCAGGCACTCGGCAGAGCTAGAGACACGGTGAGCGCCAGCAGTACCGCCAGGGCACGGCGCATGGGCAACCTCAGCAAATTAACTTATTTCGAATATAGCCTACCGGATCGGCGGCGGAGATTTCCGTCGATTCGGTCTCGCGGCGATGACGATATTCGAGATTTCCCGCGCTCAAGCTGCGTTCCCCGATCACGATGCGGTGTGGAATGCCCAACAGCTCGGCATCGGCAAATTTGACGCCGGGGCGGGCGTCGCGATCGTCGAGCAGCACGTCGATGCCCGCGGCATTGAAGTCCCGATACAGCGCGTCGGCGGTTTCTTGAACCTTCGCTGACTTTTGATAGTTCATGGGCACCAGCACCACTTGAAAGGGGGCGATGGGTTCCGGCCAGATGATTCCATTGGCATCGTGATTTTGCTCGATTGCTGCAGCGACAACGCGCGTCACGCCGATGCCATAGCAACCCATGAACATGGTCAACGCCTTGCCCTGCTCGTCGAGCACACTGGCGTTCATGGCGGCGCTGTAGAGCTGTCCGAGCTGAAATATGTGGCCGACTTCGATGCCGCGGGCGATGTGCAGCGTGCCGCGGCCCGTGGGGCTCGGATCGCCCGGCTGGACGTTGCGGATATCGACGGATTGCGGCTCAGCCAGGTCCCGCCCCCAGTTGACGCCGCGATAGTGCATATCCTTTTCATTGGCGCCGCAGACGAAGTCAGCCAGATGCGCCGCGGCGTGATCCACGTAAATCGCGCCCTTAAATCCCACCGGCCCCATAAAGCCCAGTTCGACCCCGGCGGCGCGTACGCGCTCCGCGCCCGCCATCTTCAGGGGTTTGGCCACGCCCGGCAGCTTTTGGGACTTCACCGCGTTCAGTTCATGATCGCCGCGCAGCACCAACGCGACCACGCCGCCGTCGCTGCCATCCACCAGCAGCATTTTCACGCATTGCGCCGGCGTCACGCCGAGCAGGGCGCTGACTTCCGCAATGGTGCGCGCGTTCGGCGTCGGGACCTTGGCGAGGGGCTGCGCGGCGGATCCGCGGGGGCCGGCCGGCGCCAGCGCCATGGCGGTTTCAAGATTCGCGGCATAATCGTCGCCGTCGGAGAAGACGATGGCGTCCTCGCCCGACTCGGCCAGCACGTGAAACTCCTGCGACGTGTCGCCGCCGATGCTGCCGCCGTCGGCCTGCACGGCCCGAAACTTCAGCCCCAGCCTGGTAAAGATGCGTGTGTAGGCGTCGTACATCAGCCGATAGCCCTCGGCCAGGCCCGCCGCATCGGTGTGAAAGGAATAGGCATCCTTCATCAAGAATTCGCGTGCGCGCATGACGCCGAAGCGAGGCCGGATCTCGTCGCGGAATTTGCTCTGAATCTGATAGAAGTTGACGGGCAGCTGCTTGTAGCTGCGCAGTTCCCGGCGAGCGATGTCGGTGATGACTTCCTCGTGAGTGGGGCCGTAGAGGAACTCGCGATCGTGACGGTCCTTGAAACGCAGCAGCTCCGGACCATACTTGGCCCAGCGGCCCGACTCGATCCAGAGCTCGGCGGGTTGAACGGTGGGCATGCTCACTTCCAGAGCGCCGGCGCGGTTCATTTCCTCGCGCACGATCTGCTCCACCTTCTTCAAGGTACGCAGCCCCATCGGCAGCCAGACATACAGGCCGGCGGCCAGGCGGCGGATCAGGCCCGCGCGCAGCATCAGCTGATGGCTGACGACTTCGGCGTCGCCGGGCACCTCTTTGAGGCTGGAAATGGGATATTGGGACCAACGCATCGACGCATATCTTACATGAGCCCCCCTGGTATTATGGCGGCCAATGAGCGACGACGACTCACCCGCAAGACCGCGCGGAGTTTACTGGCTCCCGAACCTGCTCACCACTGGCGCGATGTTCGCGGGGTTCTATGCCATCGTGGCCGCCATCGACCTACGCTTCGAATACGCGGGCATTGCGGTGTTTGTCGCGATGATATTCGACGGGCTCGATGGACGCGTGGCTCGATGGACTCAAACCGCGAGCTCTTTCGGCAAGGAATACGACAGCCTCTCGGACATGGTGTCCTTCGGCGTGGCGCCGGCCATCGTCACCTACCAGTGGGGTGTTGCGCGCATCGCCGAGTACGGCCCGTTGTGGCGCCGAGTCGGCTGGCTGGTCTGTTTTTTCTACGCCGCGGCGGCGGCCCTGCGGTTGGCGCGGTTCAATTCGCGTGCGGCCGTCCAGGACAAACACTATTTCGAGGGACTGCCGAGTCCGTCGGCCGCCGCGATCGTGGCAGCCTTGGTATGGCTTGCCAGCGATCAGACCAATATTGGACTGCCGGGATTGATCTTGGCATTTCTTGTCACTGCGAGTGCCGGTGCGCTGATGATCAGCCGATTCGCGTTTAACAGTTTCAAGTATGTCAACGCCGGCGCGAAAGTGCGCTTTACCTACATCGTGCTGGTCCCCCTGGCGTTTATCCTCATCTTTTTGCATTTGCCGACCAGCCTGTTGGTGATTTTCGGCCTCTATGCGCTATCCGCCCCTTCCGTTTGGGTTTATCGCAAGCTGCGGCGGCGCAGCCGGCCGGTCGCTCCCACGCATGAATAGCGAGCTGCGCCAAGAATATCTCGCCGCCTTAGGGGTGGAGGTTTGGACGCGGCGCGCAATTCCCGTGGGCCCATTGGACGACACGCTCGCGTCGATCGATATACCCGTGTCGGGCGATACACCCGCGTTGGGCGATACACCCGCGTCGGGCGTCACACCCCCATCGAGTGACACCGCGGCGCTGCGCGAAGCCGGCGCGGATTGGGGCGAGCTCAAGGCGCGGGTGGCCGCCTGCACGCGCTGCCCCTTGAGTGCAACCCGGACGCAAACGGTATTCGGCGTCGGCAATCTGCATGCTGATTGGCTCATTGTCGGTGAGGCTCCAGGAGCGGAGGAGGATCG
>Ga0193753_10000384_pt1 | contig 43996 bp, 46 predicted proteins | sample H1c2metaG_FD_144925 | JGI IMG/M metagenome (GOLD analysis project Ga0193753, IMG submission 144925) | Soil microbial communities from a riparian zone of the East river system, Colorado, United States - H1c2 | ecosystem: Environmental > Terrestrial > Soil > Riparian zone | place: USA: East...
AGCATGCGGGGATACGCTTAATCCGCGGGTAAAAAGGGGTCATGGTAACTTTGTTCGGGTTTAATGGTCGTTTCTACGGTTTTTCCCTTTTAAAAGCATTACAATATATTTTCTGAAGAATATATGAAAACTTTAAAGGGAATCTCAAACCTAAAAAATAAAATAATTAAAACAAATGCATTTTTACGATCGTAAAATTACAATACGCTCGACTTTATTGCGCATATATGGAATCGTTGTGTCCATATGAAGTACTCCAGAAACATAGACCTGCTTTATATTTCAACACTTATTTTAATCATTAAAATGAATTAGTTACTACGCATTTTAATAACCAGTAAAATATTTTTTTAAAAGACAAAATTTAATACGGTTTTAATAGCAAGCCTTGATCATTCCACTAACATGTAAGTGGTTCTATTTATGATATAGTAAAAAAACCTTTTCCCCATTCAATATAACCTGGATGGCGGGGGAATAAGGTTGAATTATGATAAACCAACGATATTGAATAGGATAAACTAGCTGAAAGAAGGACTAAAAAACATCCGGCATTTTTTGTCATAACAGCCGCTCACTGCATGAACAAGGCCTGATGTTAATTAAATTGCAGGCGTGGAAAAACACACGACCAAAATAAATCTTACGCGCCGGTTCCTGGAGAAAACAAAAGCAAAGCTGGAAGCGCTGCTGCATTTCGCAGCGCCGGATGAACAGTTCCGTTTTGTAACCTTTGAACGTGATGACTACAGCGAACATAAACTGACCATGCTGCTTTTCAATTTTATTCCCGATCGTGTTTTTGTAACGGTGCCACATAATTACAGTTTGGATAAGGCGGTGGCGGAAGTGGCGCAATTAAACCCGGACACCCGTTTTGAAAAAGTCGAACTGACTTATTTCGATGAAGCCGATCTTGCCCGCAAAAGGCAAACCCAGGAATTAAGAATTATTTATACGCCGATGAAAGTGGACACAAGCGGAAAGCTGATCGGATAAGTGTGATTTTTCCAGTTGCTCCAAATGTTGTTGTATCACCAGCCAGTCCTGGAACTGCCGGAGAATAATTTCCCTTGGCCGGCACTTATTAAAACCTTATTCATTGCTGTTTAAATCGCCGGCTTAAAATAAATACCGCCAGTAAAAAAAGCAGAGATACAAAAAGACTTGCATTATAAGACCTGAAAGTCTCCTGTGGTACCCGGGGTCTGCCACATCAGTATAATAACAATCAATCCCATCCTGGGAACAAAAGATTTCCTGTTTTTCATTTTCCCTTCATCTTCGGCTGATAGTTTTGTTTTCGTAATCAGCATTATTAAAAAAAATAAAACAAACTTTATGAAAACGAATCTATTATTTGCGGCAGCCTTATTATTATCAACTGCAGCATCTGCACAAGACATTAAGGCAACCAGCCAGCAGACGGACAAAGTGACAACAGGTACGGACAAAACAAGCGCCGGCAGCACATCATCCGCTAATGCTGTGGTTAGCAGCGATGCCGCCGCAAAAACTGCACAGAAAGCCAGTCAGGCAAAAACCGAAATCAGCAATGAAGCGGCTGCTGAAAAAACCAGGGTAACCAATGAGGCAACTGCTACTGCCAAAAGCACAAAAGAAGCAATAAAACCTACAGGTAATACCCGGGCCACGGTCGCAGCAGACGCAGGCGTAAACAGCCAAAGCAATAAACAGGTCAGCGAAGCGTCTATACATAGCCAGGCCGGGGTTTCTGGTAAAGAAACAAGCAAGTCTGTTAATGCCCTGAACCACAAGGTGAAGGCTGATACAAAGGCAAAAGCGGCGCAGGCTGTTAATACCACTGCGGTGGCAAAGACAAAAGTTGTTAATACGGTAAAACCCAGGCCGGTGGCAGTAAAAATGCAGGCACGGGTAAAAGGGAATGCCGGAATAAAAATTAAGTAAACCGGTTACAACCAGGTATCCGCCGTATATAAAGTGCGGATACCGCTGGTTGTAACTTTTGCGCAAAAAAATATGATCATGGGAACGCGAACTTTTTGCAGGTGCTTTTTAACAGGAGGATGCTTCCTTGCTTTCTCGCTGACAGGTTTGGCAAACGATAATAAGCCTTACCCTGTGACATCAGCATTTGGTAGTATGAGCATACAGCCGGTTGCCGATACCATTCCGTCACCGCAAAATAAAAAGGTGGAAGACAATACGGGCAGCAAGCCGACAGAAATTACAAAAGAAGTTATTAAAGAAGTTCCCAAATCGCGTAAGCAGGTAAAACCACTTGCCGTAACAACAGCAGTAGCCGTGAAACCTGTTGTTGTAAAACCAAAAATTGTCGTCAAACCAATTATTAAGTTGCATTAAGATAAATACCCCCTTATGAAACAATTAATGATAACAGTGACCGCCGGATTTTGCAGCCTTATTTGTTCAGCCCAGGCTGATTCGGTAAAAGTTAATACGGCAGCAGATACCGCTAAACCAGTTTCTGCTTTTACTGTTGGCGTAAGCTATGCAAACAATGCTAACTATTATGGTCAAAAAGCGGAAGAGAAAATACCTTACGCTGCTATAGCAGCAACGTATAAAAATAAATCAGGTGTATATTTTTCCGCCCTTGCGTACACACTGCTCAATGATACAGGCAGGATTGTATCTGCAGGCAGCCTCGGGGCAGGATTTGATTTCAAATTAAGTAAACGCTGGTCCGCGGATATCAGCTACAGCCACAGCTTTTATGCGGGCTATTCTCCTTTTTTGCAGGCATCCAATCCGGATAATGCAAGCGCTTCCCTGCAATATGAAAACTGGCTGACAACAAAACTAAACCTTGATTATGCTTTTGGTAAAACGAGCGATTATTTTATCACGCTGGGAACCAGTAAGCAAATCAGCCTGGGAAGTATTTGTTCAAAAGATTTGATTACCATTACACCTTCGGTTGACGCCGTAGCAGGTACGCAACATTTCTACCAGACTTACCTGACGCAAAAGAAATTAAGGGACAGCGTACTGGGAATTATACTGGCGCCTGTCACAGGTCCCTCACCCCAGCCGGCTGGCAAGACTACCACCACTACCCAGGTTAATATTTTGTCGTATAATTTTAAATGCCCGCTTGCGTATAACCGGTCACGTTATATGATAGAACTGGCTTATCAGCTTTCCCTGCTCAGCAGCCGGGCGGAAACCAAAGCGGGTACAGCAAATTCTTTTGTAACTGCCAGCTTTTATTATCAATTCTAAAATCCTATGAATGTATTGATTGTTGAAGACGAAAGATCGATGGCCCTGGAAATGGAAGCTTTCCTGAAAAAAGCGTTCTATCTCTGCGACCTGGCTTATTCTGCACGGCAGGCCAAAGAGTTACTGGAAAACCATCCTTATAATTTTATTCTCCTGGACCTCGGCCTTCCGGACGGGGATGGACTGGAGGTGCTGAAGCAGGCAAAAAAAATCTGCCCGGATGCCTCTTATATCATTCTTACTGCCCGTGGAGATTTGGACGATCGCATCAAAGGGCTGGATCTTGGTGCGGATGATTATTTAGCCAAACCATTTTCTTTGCTGGAGTTGCAGTCAAGAATGCAGGCCATTGCACGGAGAAAATCCGGATTAAATGATGCTGTCGTGTCATTGGAAGGGTTCTCCGTTGATTTGTCCAGGAGACTGGTATTTTTTGATAAAGAAGAAATTGAACTTTCCCGGAAAGAATTTGATTTGCTCAGTTATATGCTGCTGCATAAAAACAGGCCACTGACACGCCTGCAGCTGAGCGAGCACATATGGGGCGCTTTTTCTGAAGATGATTATGATTCTAATTATATAGATGTGCATATTAAGAATATCAGGAAAAAAATGACGCCACATGCACCTGTTGAATGGCTCCAGACCATTCGTGGTATCGGATATAAAATAAAAATCTGACGTGAAACTTCTTAGTAAACTAACCCTGTATATTACGCTTTCGAAAACAGTCATTGTGATACTGTTCATCGTGCTGCTTCCCGGGCTGGTGAAAGACGTCGCTTTCCGGTACACCAATTACTCCTTAGAAGAACAAAAGAAAAAAGTAATCGATGTTATTAATAAAAACGGTATAGATTATTATTTCCAGGGAGATTCCAGTTACGGCAGTTATACCATGCTCAAAGAAGAATACATTTCTCTTGACCGGTCCGGTAGTAATGCCCCGGCAGACACGATTGAGACTTCCCGCAGGATTGTGGAAAATGATACACTTACCTATAGGGTGCTTAGTCATGTTTTTATATATGGAAATAAAAAGTACGTTCTTGAGATAGGCAAAACCATTGCTGCTATCAGTCAGTACAATCGTCCTTTGCAAAAAGTGGCTTTGTATGTGTTAACCGGCCTGATTGTTTTCACCCTTCTGGTGGATCTTATCTTTACCAGGCTGTTGCTGCGGCCATTGGGCGTTATTATCGGTACAAAACTGCTGAACCGTAAATTTCCTTTCAAAGAAGAATTGCCTGCAGTAAATACTTCCACCACGGATTTCAGGTTCCTGGACGATTCACTCATTGGCCTGATGTCCAAAATCAGGGAAGCATTTGAAAAGGAAAGGGAATTTACCTCCAATGCATCACATGAACTGATGACACCCATCGGCATCCTGCAAAATAAGATGGAAAACCTGCTGGACAATGACCTGCCCGAAGCGCTGCAGGAGAAGGTAATGACAATGATGCACACGCTGGGCAGGCTGAAAAAGATTGTCCGGTCCCTGCTGCTGATCTCACAGATTGAAAATGATCAGTTTGCAAAATCACCAGCTGTAAATATCGGCCTGCTGGTAGAAGAAGTGGTTAAAGATCTGGAAGACCGTTTTGAGGCAAGGGGAATCCGTGTAAAAGTGGATATTGAAAAAGATGCAGCTATTCATAATGTCAACCGCGACCTGTTGTTTCAACTTGTATACAACCTGGTAAACAATGCTGTCCGTTACAACAAAGAGAATGGCGAAGTGCTTATCGGCGGGCAATACAAACCGGATGCATCTTATATCCTGCAGATAAAAGACAGTGGTATCGGAATACCCGGCAAGGACATCGCAGGTATTTTTGACCGTTTTAAAAAATCGACCCGTACAGGAGAGGAAAGTTATGGACTGGGATTGTCTATAGTTAAAAGCATTGCATTGTACCACAACTGGGAAATAAAAGTGGTATCAGAACCTGGCATAGGAACCATTTTCAGCATTGTGTTTTAAAAACAAAGTCATCATGGCCGCTTTTTATTTTTAGTCACGGACCATAGCACGCGGGTCGGAGCGCCGGGTCTTTACAATGGAAATTTAATACCGTTCCCCTGGGTTGTTTGCTTATGAAAAAATAAAATCAGTTGATAACAGGATATTGATCCTCATAAAAAATTTGGTTCATCTCAGGTTTTCGTGCTTCTCAGAACAGCATCACCCAACATCACCACCCCAACCCATGCATTCAACAGGCAGGCATGCAGCCATTCCCGGTTGGCATGATGGAAGAAAAATAACACAAGTGCTGAGAGAAAAATAGCCACATTGAGGGTAGCTAAAAATATATAAATGAACCTGGAATGAAGTTGCCGAAGAAAAAACATCCTTATTAGAAATAAAATAATCGCGGCAATCAGCGCTGCATATCGGAGCATCATATAAACACTTGTTGCTACAAAACCTTTACCTAATTCATTTGTCGAAGGATAGAACATAAACAACAATGCCCCAATAGAAATGACCAATTTCAGGGCTTGCAACAATTTCTTATGCATCCTTACTTTTCATTTACACGCTTCTTTAACGTAATCAGCCATTCCATCCATTCATTCCTTATATATGATGGCAACTGGTAATACCTCTTTGTTGGTTCATCATAAAAAAAGCCCCCGTGAACGCTGATATCAACTTTATGGATTTTGTTTTCAAGTATGCAAGTTGCATAATAAGCTCCCATCCAAACGTATGATTTGCCCTTCGGCAATACTTCCGCTTGCTTTATAAATTGATGAATTGTATCATCATTTAATCCAATAAAAAGGAAATTAGAAAGGGTATCCGCCGAATATGTCAGACCTTTACCGGTGCCTATCTTGTACATTTTCCAATTATGTGCAAGCTGCCAGTTAATATCCTGGGCACGAGTTTTAAACACTAGGAATAATAAGAAAATACAGGCTACAATTTTCATTAGAACTAATTTAATAACAAATGCCGGAATTGGGATGGGGTTGTTCATCAATACTTCTTGACATCCCTGGCCGCAGTTCCATCGTGCGAATATCTTCCCCCAGGTCCCCGGGATTAAAGCCTCCACCATTTGGCCAGACACCTGCTGTAAAGGGAATTCTTAGACCCGCCCTTCTCAATGCCGAGATAGCAAAACTGGAACAATTATTTGAATTCAGGTCATAATTATAACCGTTATCATTTCCGTGTGCTATAAAATCCAGCATCATTGTAAACTGGCTGTTGTCCAAATCAATTGTTAATGAAATATTGTAATCATGTCCTTCATCGTTGTTTAATCTGCCCTGATCAATCGGAGCAATGGGACTCGCGCCGGTATTCGGATAAAAACCCACATTGCGTGTAATCGTTCCATTACTACTTGTCTCCGATAAAATGAGAAAAGTATGACCACCATTTACCAGGTCAGCACTTTCACCCACGATTTTTCTGGTAAAACCCCAGGGTTCCCTGCTACCGGAAATGGGTTGTTCCACACAAATCGTCACGCTGTAATGATGCCCATTGCCCGCTATATTATTAAAGCACTTATTGTAATCTAATATATTTCCAATGATGTTGTTGCCTGAAGGCACGATCATGGTAAATAAGTCGATGTAAGGGATGTCATCGGGGCTATCGTCCGCATTGCCGGCCGCACTGGAATAATCATCAGCCGTAACATAGGGCTGCCATCCATCCGCTGCCCCCGAACCCGAACCATCCTGGGCAAGCGTAACACAGCCAACAGGCATTTCCCAGGCATAACCATTCTCAGGATCTGCGGGGCTATAATTATATCCAAAGGAAGAGAAACAGACATCAAAACCTCTTTCCACACTATTACTTAATGCAGGTTCCCTGATCCTGCCGGGCAAATCGCTTCCTTCATAGAGGTAACCGTCAAAAAATGATCCTTTCCATGTCCTGACACAACGGATGCCGCTGAAACCGCGGCCCTGCACGTAGGCATTGCTATCTGGAAAAGAATTGATTTCAAGGCCCTGCTGGTTGCCGACACTGTCAGCATAAATCAAATAAACAGTATGCAGATCAGCAGGAAATAAATGGGCGCCACCGAAACTCGTCCTAAAATAAAAGTGATTTTCATATTCAACCGGCACCACCACCGCCTGGCCAAAGGAAAGATCCTTCACGGTGGCCCTCTCCCATTTTGGTTTTTTTGCCACTGTAAGAAAAGGGTCTGCCAATACCCTTTGATTTTGAAAAGATGTCTGTGCATGCTGGTTCTGATAAAATTGTTTCGCTGCTTCAATTAACCGGTTCCCCTCAGCAGTAGAGTTATTGATTTCTTTTTTGCAGGAAAGCAGCAGGACCAGCAGCAGTATGCTGGCACTTGCATACACAGGATTTTTTCTCATTCGGATAAGTATTAATGGTTAATGTTTCCCTTTAACTTACTCAATGTCACTTCCGCAATATCCAGGTAGGTGGCAATGTATTTGGCAGCCACCCGAAGTAATAATTCCGGATGGTGCTCCATCAGCCATTTGTATCTTTCTTCAGCACTCTGCATACGTATGGCAAACAATTGCCAGGCCCAGTGCTGGTGGTATTGCTGGGTGAGTATCCGCCCGGTACCGTTGAATTCAGGGAAGTCCCGGTAGATGCGCTGCAGTTCGTTGTAACTGATATACCAAACCTCGGTTTCTTCCAGGGCCTGCAGGTATTCATAACTGGGTGACTGGGTGTAAAAGCTTTCGATGGATATCACCAGATCCCTTTCCTTCATAAACCAGGAACAGACTTCGATATCACCTTTCATATAATAACAGCGCAGGATGCCTTTGCGGATAAAATAAATATTACGGCAGACATGACCGGCTTTGAGGAGGTAGGATTTCTTAGGGAGGGTTTTTTGCTGCAGGATGCTGCTGATATGATCCCGCAGTTCGGCAGAAAGTGGTTGCACCGTGTGCAGGAGTTGCAGTACTTCTTCCATACAATTATTTTTTGTTTCGCCACGATAGGCAGAATAATTGACGGAACAAAACTAAGCGGGGGAAATTATCCAATCGGACAAAAAATATGGCCAAAAAGACATTTTTTTATTCCACGTTATTTAATGTATCCTTTGTAATAAAAAATGTCCGTTTGTACAAGGGTTTAGTCTCATTGTACAACTTAGTTTAAATACATTTACAAGTGTGCCGGGTTGTAAATAAAAACTAAGGACAAACCCTTACTTATTAAGCAGACAGGATGCAGAACCACGATTAACAGCGCAAATACGGCACCTGCTTTAATACGTTTTTTTTCATTTCCCGGCACGGTTCCATTGTTCACATGAAAATTTTATTTAAATTGAAACCAACGCTTATTGAAAGGCAATTGATAAAACCAGCACGTTATGCAACTAAACCTTGATCCTGTTTCCGGGCACCAGTTTGATTTTTCCGCCTCCCTTCCACCCGGCTTCGGGGGTGCTATCCTTCGCGGCAGCAATGTCCTGACAGCAACTGATCCAAACCTGGGTCAGGTTGTTCAGCAGGAATTCATTAATTCGCATTATAGCATCCGCCTGTATTTTTTTAATTTCATTCAACCATTCCGGCTCAGGGTCTTTCAACCAGCTTCCAGCCTGTCATCGATACTGGCAATCAGGAACACGCTCGATTATCGAATAGAAGGCATGAAAAAAATCCGGCTACATCGCGGGCAGTTTGCACTTCTTCATACTGGTGGACGACCTGCGACTTTGCATATCAACAAAATAAGGCCCTACGAAGTAATGGAAATCGCCTGGACCGATGCATGGCTGAAACCTTTACTGCCGAAATTCAATTTCCTTCGGCTTTTGTTTACACAGGAACACCCGGAAAAATCATTTTTCCTGCGGCAGCATCCAATGTCGGCTGGCGCCATGGCCCTTGATGTGGTACAGGATATATTGAGATCGCCGCTGGATGCCGATACCAGCAGGCTCCTGTTTGAAGCCCACAGCAAGAAATACCTGATACTTTTGCTTGTTGAAGCTGCTAAAAAAGCCAATGCAAGGCAACAGCTCTCTGATAGAGATATGGAAATTTTGGTTGCGATTAACGAACAGGTAAATACAAACCACAGCATCAAATTCACCATCAGGGAACTGAGCCGTCAGGCAGGTATGAGTGCTACGAAATTCAAAGAAGGTTTTAAAGAACTTTTTGGCCACCCCGTGGGCAAGATCGCAATGGCCGCCAGGATGCATGCATCGCGCAGGCTTTTATTGGAAGGGTTCTCCGTCAAGGAGGTCAAAGAAAAAGTTTCCTACAAAACATCGGCAGGTTTCATTAAGCAATTCCATAGATTTTTTGGCTACTGGCCCAGCGAGATCCAGGGAAAGAGCCGCTAATTGACGCATATGCATATACGTTACATGACATAATTAATGTCTTTTTGGACATGATTTATATTTGGATTGGATGGTTGTTCGATCTCACCTTTACATAAGTAAATAAACCATCCATGAGAAAAGTCTTCATCACTGAAATCATTACCTCGCTTTTTATTTTACTTTTCGTTTATGCAGCCACTAGTAAACTACTTGACTACCAGAAATTCAAGATCCAACTGGGGCAATCACCTATGCTTACTTCTTTTTCAGGTTTCGTGTCGTGGTTCATACCCCTTCTTGAAATATTTATAGCCATTTCACTTGCCATCAACCCCCTGCGGAATATTGGACTATATGCGTCTTTGTTCCTGATGAGTTTATTTACAGGCTATATCATAACAATTACAAATTTCAGTGAATACGTCCCTTGTTCATGTGGAGGAGTACTGCAGCACATGTCCTGGAATCAGCACATGGTATTTAATATAGCATTTATCCTCCTGGCAATTACAGCCATCTTCTTACAGGCCAATCAGCAACATAAAGTGATTGAAAAGTCAATTTGATAAACCGAAACTGTTCTTATAACCATAAACTTTTATTGCTTTTCAATGTAAAAGCATCCCTGTTATGAAAAAAATAAAAGTAATTATGCTGACGGCGCTTTTTTCTATAGCCATCGCATGTGCCTATGCTTCGAAAGTTACTCAAGAAAATCTTGTGTTTGACTCAGAGCAGCAAGTTAATGGAGAATGCGTCCTTGTTGTATCGGGTTGTACACCAATGGGGGCACATAATTGCATTATAATTGTGTATCTCATTGCATCTTCAGGTGAAAGTCATTGCGTTATTCTTTTGCTGAAGCACCCCTGAAATAAATCAGAAATATCATATACCGGAAATTTATTGTTGCAACAATGCAGCGTTGCTATATCAATGCTGTAATTCAAGAACAGGGTAAACCGAAAACCTGTAATAGAGTAGGTCATTCTTTAATCAAAAAACTTTTATTGCTTTTCAACGTAAAAGCATTGAAGATTATGAAAAAAATGAAATTATTCATGGTGCTGGTGTTTGTAATGGCAATTGGTTTCGCTTTTGCCTCAAAAGAAAATGCGGCTACGTTGTTTGCCGATTCAGAACAGTGGGTGGGAACAGACTGCGTGCCGGTAACATCCGGTTGTCTTGAACTGGCGCCCATTAATTGCGGTGTGGTTGTTTATAAGCTACATGGCCCGGGTGAATTACCATGCAGTGTCCAGCTTACCAAGAGAAATCCTTAGAAATTCCCGTTTTACCAACCGATCGGTAGTATTTAAAAAGGGAAAAAGCAATTGCCTTTTCCCTTTTAAACATTCATATGAAATCAGATAATCACAAGTTAGCCGGATTATTGGTAAAGGTCTTCCTTTGCCTTGCAAGCAGTACTATAGTTATCCTACTCCTTTTCCTGGCTACAAAAAAAATACAGCAATCGTCATTTACCAGGCTTTTCCCCCCACATGTATTACTGGAGAGGAAAACCCTCGATCTGAAAATGAATTCCTTCTACCTGTCTGGTGTCACTGATACACATATATTCCTTAGCAACAGTACAGCACCTGCATTTCTATTATCGATGCCTTATAGCTTATCCGATTCGATGCACCTGAAACTTACTTTCCCTGACTCTGTAAAAAAACTACCTGCGCCCTATACGTGTTCAATTGATTCTCCATTTATCTATATGGTTCTGGGAGAGAAACAATCCATATTCCGGGGGCTGTTTAACCAGGGTCAATTACAGGAGACAAAAATCAAAGGAAGCCCGTTCGATTCGGGTATCCCGGTTTCCCAGGGATCACTTATTGCAAGAATATATGACAGTAGCCGCAAACAGAACGTCCTGATAAAACTGATGATAGATAAATCCCGGGATAATTTTAATGTCTTTGTTCCCGACAAGCAGGCAGATGGCATTTTTAGTATAGACGGTATAGTAACCCACCAAAGAGGTAATGAGAATTTTGTATTTACTTATTTCTATCAAAACCAGTTTATATGCCTTGATAGTAATTTGCATATCAGGTACAGAGCCCGTACAATAGATACCAACCGGGTCGCAAAAATAAGTATTGCCAGTGTGAGCTATCCCGGTAAAACAACAACTACTTTCTCCTCTCCTCCCCTCCTGGTTAACAGGACGGCATGGTCGGATGATAAGTATGTTTATATTAATTCCGGGATCATCTCAAAGAATGAAAAAAAAGCGACTTATGACAACAATTCGGTTATAGATGTTTATTACCTTGCAACGGGGGCGTATAAATTCAGTTTTTATGTTCCCAATGAAAATGGCCAGAAACCGGTTGCATTCAGAATCCTTCATAAAAAGATGGTGGTTCTTTTTAATCACACAATTTGTACCTACCGGATTAATTTTTAAGCTTAACCGCAGTTGATTCACCAGGGGTTTTATTTTCAGCAATCACGAGCATATCAATATCACGATCGACTACAGTTAATTCCATTTTATATTTGGCCAGGGCCCTGTTAAATGAACTGATATCGTTTTGGCGAATATCATCCAGTATCAGGTCAAACTTCCCTTTGTAATTAGTTTCATCAATAAAAGGATAAGGTGAGTCTTCAAAAAAATTATAAATAAACCGGCGCTGAACATCGTAATCCGATACATTTTGCATGGTAGCCTTATATTGGGATAAATCCCAGAAATCGATTTTCGTTCTACCGGATGAATGCAACAGACTGGTATCAGCCGCCTTCAGGACTAAACACTTGGTTTTCCTTTTCTGCATACATGCAGTAAGGTTGAAATACCTGCTCAGGTCAGCCTGCATCATTGCATGCATTTGCGCAGGACTTCGCGCTGGGGTGATCAGTTGGTAGTTATAATAATTTTCATTGTGCAGCTCCTTACCTATTATAATTACATATTTCGAGGAATCGTCCACCTGCAGAATTGTCCTGTTGTTGGGTACATACCATTGATTGATAAAATCATTAAAGGCAATTTGAAATAAAGACCGGATACTTTGGGAAAAACCGATGGCAAAACTCTTGTCCCCTTCCCGGTTATTAAAAATTCCACTTACACTAGGTATTCCTTCTACCATCTTTGCCACGATGGAATAATAAAGCAATTGTTCCCCGTTTCCCCCGTTCTGGTTGATAAACAGGGGTTGTACTGTACTTACCTGGGTATAAATATCTTTCTTAATTACCGGGTGGATGACGAGGTTGTCAAGCACAGCCCTTACATTCGCCTCATTTACCTCCTGGGAGTCCGTAACGTATTTGATTATCCCATTATCATCTATCCATACATAATGGGGCACATGTTCATGGACAAATAACTTAGCAAGTATGGTATCGTCGCAAACAACGGGGATATTTGAATGAAGGTTCATAACCTGTTTCCGCTTCTCTAAAAATCGGGAGATTACATCCCGGGATTGTTCCGTTATCATCAAAAACTGCAAACTGTTATCAAATTTCAATTGTAATGAGTCCAGCTTTGGCATGGACTCGATGCAGGACAGACAATAAGTATTCCAAAAGTCAAGAATGATGAATTTTCCTTTGTAGTCAGCCAGAGAAGATTTACTGTTAGTTTTCTGTAACGTATTAAAAGAAAGCGCAGGGACCGTATCACCGATCTCCAGTGATTTATGCAGCTGGCTTTCCAGTTCCCAGGTAATGATAATCAATGATATTATTTGAAAAACAATTTTACACTTATACTTCATAAACTCAATTTTTTTTGAGGGGAATATTGTAGACTTGCTATGGCAATTTTTAATAACCGGTATTCTGAGAAAGTACCGGATCGCTAATGATTTCCGATTGAGGGATTGGGTATAAGACATCGGCAGGCTGCCAGTTAGGTGCCTTAGTAATACCCAGTACCACATCAGCTGTTTGCGTTCTTTTTAAATCCAACCAGCGGTGACCCCATTCAGTAAATAATTCGGTTTGCCTTTCGTGTGCTATGGCCGATAGCAACAAATTTTTATCATTGGTCAGTATTGGTGACAACCCTGATCTTAATCGGATCAAATTAAGATCATCCAGGGCTGCGGTTATATTATTTTGAAGTGCCCTAGCTTCAGCTCTGATCAGAAACTGTTCGGACAACCGTAAAATCATAGAATATTCGCTAATGGTATTCGAAGATTTTATTTTATACTTAAAAGGATAATAATAATTCCCTGTTGGCGTATTCAAAACCGATGTCCACTTGCCTTTGCGAAGATCACCTGGTTCAAATGCATTGATCAATGTGGTGCTCAATGCGGCATTGGTTGGGGAAGCGGTCAAAATAAAATAAAAAGCATCCTGTGTATTGTACCCGGGAACAACCGGCAATAATTGCCAAATGGCTTCTTCACTATTTTTAAGAAACACACTGTCAAGATTTTTCGATAAACGATATAAACCGGTATTGCTGATAACCTCATTTGACTTTTGTTCTGCCTTTACAAATTCGCCCTGGTACAGGTATATCCTTGCCAGCAATGCACTGGCTGTATACTTGCAGGGTCTTACGCGTTCATTACGATAAGAACTGTAGCTTTCCGGGAGAAGTGATTCCGCTTTGACAAGATCACTTATTACCTGACCATACACACTGGCAACGCTTGACCTTTTAAGTACGCGGTTAATTTCATAATCGCTCGAAATCGCCAATGGTACATCGCCAAACATGTTGACCATGTAGAAATAATTATACGCACGGATAAAACTGGCTTCCCCAATAAGCTGATTTTTTACAGGCGTGCTCAGTTTTGATGATGCGTTTACGCCTTCAATGATTGAATTAGCGCTAAAAATATACTTGTATAGTTCTGCCCATAAAGATGCAATAGTAGAATTGGTTTTGCTAAGAGAATTATTGTAGAATTCATTTTGATTGGGTGTAGTCGAAAATGATATCAATTCATCGGAAGATAAACCAGCCATGTATGAAAAACCCTGGTTTCCACCCCGGATAAAATTGCCGGATGAACCTGACATTTGGCTATAGATGCCTGTCACAGCCGCCAAAGCTGTATTATCATCGTTGAAAACAACCGCACCTGCAATCTGGGTCTTCGGCGGATCGACAGTGATAAATTTCTTACATCCCATAAAACCTGCTGACACCAAAACAATAACCGTTAGTGCATGGAAAAGATAAGCTATCGCCCTTGCTGATATATGCGAATAAGACTGGTAAAATTTCATATAAATAAGTATTATAAAGTAAGTTTAATGCCAGCTGAAACGATCCTTAGCGGAGGTATCGCTGTGGGAATTTGGTTTTCAGGGTCAGTGCCGCGGTAATTTGTAAACGTCAATACATTCTGCCCCGATAAATAAATACTGAGGTTTATCATGCGCATTTTCTGCGTCCATTTACCACCTGCATCCCAGGACAAATAAATATTCCTGAGTCGGATAAAAGAGGCATCGCTTATGAATGCATCGCCCAGTGAAGTCGCCGTAGAGTAAGTATCATAGGCAGTGGTGTAGTCCTCGGTGAAACGCTGAATGCCGCTCTTGTCTCCTGGTTTTTGCCAACGGTCTAATACATATTCCGGCTGGTTACCCATCGTCCCCGGGACATTAAAACTATTGTACATGTAATTAACGCCCTGCTGTTTTACAAACTGGAACAGGATGTCCAGTTTGAATTTTTTAAACTGGAAACTATTGCTGAACCCCCCAAAATATTTTTGCGTAAGTTCCCTTGTATCCTGCAAATCTGCAGGGTAGTCAGTCCCAACCCCATTGCCATTCAAATCCTGGAATTGGTAAATACCGGATTGGGAACTTACACCTGTAACATGAAATAATTTTCTTATATACAAGGACCGTCCAAGGACATACTGATTCTTGAAATTTGAGATCTCAAGACCGGGATATTCCAACAGACGGTTCCTTGCTACAGTGATATTAAAAGACATCTTCCAGTTAAATATTGCACTTCGTAATACATGGTAACTTAATTCCCCTTCAAAACCCGCATTCTGAATGAGGGCAGGCAGGTTGGCTTGTACGGAAGATTGCCCAGTAATTAACGGCAATGGGTATCCGACCAATTGATTGCCGGCCCTGTTCCTGTAATAACTAAGATTAATTAAAAGCCTGTCCTTTAACATTCCAAGCTCAATCGCTAATTCCAGCTTCCTGTTCCTCTCCCAACCATAATTCGCATTGGAAAGCCTGCTTGGTGTAAGTCCTGAATTACCCTGGTAGGGATAGGCAGCAGGTTGCCATAGGCTCAGGTAGCCATAGTCTGCAATCTGATCATTGCCAGAACTTCCATAGCTCGCCCTAATCTTACCAAAACTGAGGGAAGGGGCGTTTCGCTGGAAAAAATGTTCTTTTGTAAATATCCAGCCAACTCCCACTGCAGCGAAATTTGCGAATTGTTTACCCGGTCCAAAACGGCTTGATCCGTCTCTCCTGGCTGTTATATTGATTAAATATTTATCGAGCCTGTTATAATTCAGCCTGCCGAATAATGCATTGTATTTATACTGTGTATAATTTGAATTGATGAGGGTGATAGTACTTGCAGCAGCGATATTTTCAAGCAGGGCATTATTACTGAATCCATAACCTTCCTGGGTTAATCCCTGACGGATGTTTTCCTGGAAACTACCACCCAGCAGAAATGAAAAATTATTCTTTTGCTGCATCCTGAACTGGTATTGAAGCTGGGGTTCAATAATCCAGCTCTTCAGGCTGGCATTGGCGAAATCAGCATAGCCCGATGCCAGGTTATAGGCAGGGTCAAATGCTGTCGTTGGGACTGTGGCGGTTTCATGGGTATTCATTTCAGTAAAGCCAAGGTTTGTTTTGACAGAAAGGCCGGGCAACAACTGGTAGCTCAACTGTGCGTTACTGATTAAATTCTCCGTATTGATTTTATACCTGCTGAGAAAGGAGCTAAAGGGATTGTTGAATTTGTTCTCCCAATTGAGGCTGCCATCTGGTTTGTATATGGGAGGAGCGTCAGGAGGTAAATTCAAAATGCGTTTAGAAATATCTACGAGCGGCAAATAATTATTATCAACAATATAGTTGGCGGACACGGTTATTTTAAACTTCTGGTCTGTTGAAAGGTTTGTAATTTTCAGGTGGACTGAGCCTTTTCTATCTGCAAAATCATTTCCAAAAACCGTTGATTCACGATGGTAGGCCGTCCCAACCAGGAATTGCATGTGGGCGCTTCCACCTGAAAGACTTGCCTGCACGTCACTGAAATGGGCTGTTTTTCCGTATGCTTGTTTTTGCCAGTCGGTATTACGCGTCGTATCCCATAGTAATAAATCAGGTGCGTTGTCAGCAGTCGGTATTTTACCGTCGTTGGTAAACGCCTCGTGCCGCATATTCAGGTATTGTTGCGTATTTAAAAGGGGAAGCATTTTGGAAACCTTACCCCATCCAGCGTTTATATTAATATCGGCGATGGTCTTACCCGATTTTCCTTTTTTGGTTGTAATTAATATCACCCCGTTCGCGGCCCTGGAACCGTAGATAGCAGTGGCATCTGCATCTTTGAGGATTTCAATACTTTCAATGTCTGTCGGATTTATGCCGCTTAAAGGGTTCCCGCCCAGTGTTGAAAAACTGGTATATGTAGAAGCAAGAGAAGCAGATGTAAAGGGAACTCCGTCAATAATATAAAATGGATCGTTCCCGCTCGCGATGCTGTTGCGTCCGCGGATATTGACTGCAAACGCTGCTCCTGGCAGGCCAGTTGACTGGCTGATATATATGCCCGGCATTCGTCCTTGTATCGCCTGCAGGGGATTTGAAACCGCCTGTTTCTCAATGTCAGCAGCCCCTATTTTACTTACATTGCCTGTATTCAATCTTTTTGATGTCGAGTAGTAGCCTTTTATCACCATCTCATCCAGGGCACTGACGACAGTATTTAAATGAATATTCAGGTAACGGTTATTCCCTATAGTAATTTCCCTTAATTCAAATCCAACATTACTAATTACGATAACTGATCCCGCCGGCACATCTGCTAAAACAAACTCACCTTTATTGTCTGTGGTTGTCGCCCTCTTGTTGGTTTTCAAACTAATTGTAGCGCCGGCGATAGGTTCATCCTTTTCATTACTCACCCTTCCCCTTACTTCGTTATCAACCGTGGTCACTGCAATGATTTTCCTTTCTTTTATTTTTACAATAATGAACCTGTCCTCTATTGACCAGGTGAGGGGCTGATCCTTAAAACAGAGTTCCAGCACTTTTTCAATGCTGGCATTTTGTACGGTCAGTGTAATTTTCGACGTGGTGGACAATTGCTCATTGGTGTAGATAAAATGATAGGTTGTCTGTTGCTCTATCACTGTAAATGCAACAGAGAAAGCAGCATTGTTCAATGAGAGGGAAATTCCCTGCGCAGCAGTCCTGGCTGCGAGCTGCATTGAGCCGACAAATAGGAATAAGGTTACAATTTTCATCATGCGTACCGATTTTGAAACGGTTTCCAGGTCCGGGCAAAGCTTTTTGAAAAATGCAGTCAAAAGCATAGTTTTGTTTTGTTTGGGTTAATTAAAGACGATTCCTGCCAAGGATTTATCAGGGTGTTAACTCAGGCTTCAGCCGGGTAGTGTTACAAGCACCTCCCGGTTTTTTTTTACCACCCTGCAAGTGGTTTTTCATTTATTTCATTACGGTAATGGTATTGTTCTCAATTTTAAAATGCACAGAACCGGTAGCTTCCAGCAGGTGCAGCAATTTGGATACGGGCACATTGCGGGGTATTTCTGCATTAAAATGGGATGTAACCTTTTTATCATAAATAATATCAGCATTGTACCAGCGGGCTACCTGGCGCATGAGCACATCGATGGGTGCCTGCTTAAAATTAAATTGCCCGTTTTTCCAGGCAAGTGTAGTTGCCAAATCTGCTTTCCCTTTTTCTATATTCCCATTCTTTCCAACCACCCCTTCTTCACCTGGTTTTAGTACAACACTATTGTTCAGCCGGATAGCCCCTTCCGCCAGTGCACATTTAACTACTGGTTCATCTGTATACGCATTTATATTAAAATGTGTACCCAGCACCTGTACCGTTGACCCATTGGCACTTACTTCAAAAGGATACATGGGATCTTTGGCTACTTCAAAATACCCCTCCCCTGTTAGTTCCACTTTTCGTTTGGCACCACCAAATACGGTTGGATACTTTAAAGAAGAGGAAGCGTTGAGCCAAACATTTGTCCCGTCGGGAAGGACAAGCTTGTATTGCCCCCCCGCAGGAACAGTCAGGGTATTATATATATCAGCCTGTGGCAGCATCGTTGGATGCACCAACTGGTAGGCCAGCTGGCCATTGTCCAGCTTGGTTATATGGCTGTTGCTTTGCGCTACTACCTTGCCGTTTCCCACCGTATCCAAACCGATAATCGTTCCATCTGATAAGGTAAGTGTTGCCTGGTTTTTGCCTGGGGCAATATCGTTGGGTTGCAGTTGCACCATAGGGGCTTGTTGAGGGGTTTTGTCTTTACTGATGAGCAGGAAACTGATCATTAATCCAATAATAAGGCAGGCCGCTACCGCGTACACCCAGAGTGAACGGATGATTGACTTTTTCCTGGCAGGTGTAAAGGAAATACGGTCTTTGATCTTTTTTAGCGCCACTGTAGTATCCACTTCTCCAATTTGCTTTAACCATTCATCCTGGTTTTTTTCATCGATAAGTTGTTCGAAAAGCCGTTGGTTATCCATGTTAGCGGTTACCCAATCATCCAGCTCAATATTCTCTTCTTCGGTAAGGGTATCGCGAATAAACCCCGCTACCAGGTAGGCAACCCGGAAAGCCTGCTGGTCAGTATGATCTGGTTTGAAAGGTTGGTCTTCTTTCATACTTGTAAGTTAAATAAATAATGGGCATGGTGCAGTGATAATAAGACAATAAAGCTGGAAGAAAAGATTGGTGGGAAGGAAAATATTTTATAAAATTGCTATAACCAGCACTTAAAAAAAATTAGTATTGCTATTACTGGTAATATTTTACGCAAAAAGATTAAACCCGATCTTTTGTGATCTTTGATGGCACTGATGCTCAGGTTTAATTCCCCGGCAACTTCTTTTACTGACTTACCTTCTTCGTACAATTTTCTAAATACTTTTTGACGTTGGGGCGGTAGCAGGCTGATGGCTGTATAGAGTTCCCTGGTAAGTTCTGTTTGCACCAGGATTTCCCAAGCCAGCCTTTCTGCTGTATGAACGCCCGGACTGGCAGCGGCCTGAGATGCCTGACGGCGGTTTTCCAACTTCAGCCAGTTGATGCTATCGTTTCGGACAATGCTGTAGAGATATGCTTTAAGTGTATTGAACCGATGGAACATCTCCCGCCTTTCCCAAACCTTTATAAAGGCTTCTTCCGCGATTTCTTCGGCTGCACCCTGATCGCTGATAATTTGGCTCGAAAATAAGCGGAGTGCCGGGTACAGAGATTTGAAAATAGCAGTAAAGCTGGTCTCATTTCCATTTCTGAAACCGGTCATTATTTTATCATTACTATAGTCAGGTAGTACATCCATAGAAAAGCGCAGGCCGCTTTTTTATTCCGTTGCTAAGCCCTGAACAATGCTTGTCTATGGATTAAATGCAAACCTGCGCTCAAAGAATTGCTGGCGCGGCAAATGATGCAAGCGTTCCACAGACAGTGTTGAATTGTTCAGGTTCAGCAAACGGAAACGCGTTTTAAAGAAAATTAAAATTAATAATTATTGTACTAAAAACAATATTCTGTATTTATAAATAAATACTTAAATATTATAAATAAATTCTAAATGCCCTTATAAGTTGAAAATGAATGATTTAAAGGTGTTTTATATTTGTTGAAATCACTATAAGAGGCAAATAATGTCTAGATTAACATATAATCGCATTAAAGAATTTTTGGCAAAAAAAGGGAAGAAAAATATCGATCTTGCTCTCTATATGAAAGTTGATCCTCAAACTGTATCAGGATGGTGTAGAAATATTAATCAACCAGAATATCCAACTCTTTTTAAAATTTCTGATTTTTTGGAAGTGGAAGCAGGAGATTTACTAACGTTAAAAAAAGATTTAAGAGATCTAGAAATAAAAAAGGATAAAAAGACAACTAGTATTGCTTCTAAAAAAAAGCAATTAAAAAGAAAATAGTAACCCTAACTATTTTTAAAGGAAGCAATTTTGTCTTTACAAATTTTCTCTGTAATTGTTTGTAAATTTTTAACCCGGTTTATAAGAGTATCAATTTCATCACTTGAAATATTATATTTTTTGTCATACCTAGCTTCAACATAACCTTTCCTCAACAATTCAAAAAGGTTTTTTTCATCTATTGTATTAAGAGGAAATACCTGGGTCAATTCCTTTGAAAAATGTTTAGCATATCGACGAAGCTTAGTCAGATTATGAGTTTTTGGTTTATATCCGCGAAACACTAAAATAACAGTATTATAAATGTGTTCGGCGGCCTGATGAAGTAAAAATGCAGCTTTCTTGTAATTACTATCTTCTTGATAAAAGACAGCTCCTCTTAGGAAATCTACAGAGCTTTTAAACCAATTATCAAAATCTTCTTGGGCCATTGCTCGCTTTTCTTCAGGCGCCAGTTCCCTTTTTTCGGCCAATGCCACGTTCTTAGCATCATATAACATTATTCCCTCCTTTTGAATGTCAGCAAAGAAATATTGCCCGTCCGAAAGTTTTCCATTCACATATTCTATGTCGTGGGTGATGGCGGAAACATTGGTGTTAAGCCCACTCCTGTGTTCTATGATTTCCTGCACTTCATAATCAGACCTTCGCTCCCCCGCTTTGGTAATGACCAGGAAATCGTAATCACTTTTATAATCCAGCTGTCGCCCATCCTCCATATATTCATCCTCTACCCATTTGCCGGTGGCATAGCTGCCGTAAAGGATAACTTTTTCAGGGGCTATGCGTTCCACGATGGTGTCAACAAGATAGTGAATCAGGTCTTGTTTGTCCTTTGGAAGATGCGCTAGAGAAGTATTCATGAATTGGATTTGATTCCAAGCACAAGATAATAACAAAACGGCATTTAACTGAATTTGGAAATGCCGATGGGCTCATGAATAAGGCAAAGAATTCAAAAACGCTGGAAAATGAAAATCGCTTTATCAAAACATTCAATGATCTTGGTAAAGATAACTAGAACCCAAACCTTCTCTCTCCCTAAACAATAATCATCGTCAACCTTTTATCAATTAATTTCCAGATGCACAAATCTGATTACAGTAAACTTTAATTGCTGGCAATTACGATATTTATCAGGATAGCACAGGACACTTTTTAAAGCGAAAATCTTCATTTAATAAAAACCTTTCATAATTTTCTTTTCTGCTTTTTTTCTCTTTAATGTTCTATTAATAAGAAATATCTTTTCTAGTATATCCTGGTTTGAATACAATACATTTCCAAAATGTTTTTTCTGGGCTGATTCATAATCCCGAAACCCGGATTTGTGTAATTCGATAATATATCTTTTTAATCTATCAGATATCTTCAAATTAAATCGCTCTGAATAATAAATTGAATTTACAATACAAAGGGTATTATTAAAATTCGGTTTATAAACAAAGTCAATTTTTTTATCTCTAAGAAACCTTAAAAAGTCTTTGGTGTAAATAAATCGCCTCTCATTAAACGAATATGCTATCGCGGAAAAATTAAAGAATGCTGTATAAGGTATATAATCGTGCAACTCAAAGTTAATAGGACGCTGATGTTTTATTGCCCATGTATTTTCTAAATACCATAGGTCGACCTTAACATTTCTTGTAATAATCTTGAAACCTCCAAAACTATTTTTCCTTATGCGACCATTTTCAAAGAAAGGCTTGATATCTATCTGGTCCCGCAGGACCATGTCAATGTCTCTCATTTCTCTTTTCTTTAAAAAAAAATTCCTGATAACTCCACTAAAAATGAATAGGTCCGTTTGGGTACTCATGCTTACAATCGTGCCGAATATCTCTTTATCCAGACATTCAGACAAATACTGCAGAAACAACAATCCTGATGAATCTACCTTTTCCCTTATATCAGATAATTTTTTGGCCACTTAATTTTTGATAATGATTTAATGCAAACTGATCAGTCATGCCAGAAACAAAATCGACAATAATTCGAAGCTTAAAATAGTCATTCAAATTGTCTATCGAGTCATTCTCAGACAAACCGTTTTCAATTAATGCCACTCTTTTAATACCGTTCGAAATTAACCCTTCTCCCCGTTTTCGGTAGTCAGCATCTTCATGAAATAAGAACATAATATAGTAATCAAGGAGGCCAGTTAGTACTGAATGACCCGTTAGCTCCAAGGAAGTTATATCTCTACTCGGGAATATATGATCCCAACAAAATTTTTGTAAGCATTTTGCGACTTCGTCCGGACCTTCGAAAATCAATTCCAGATTATATGTCCCTAAATTTATGGCATCAAGATTCTTCAAAAAATTTGAAGTTGCGAGGTTAACAAGATGTTGAATTAAATAAATTCGAAGATTTGCTACTTTAGTTATTTCAACTCCGAAGGTTGTATTTTCCTTATCCAATTTTTCAAATACCTCTTTAAGACCAGGAAGTTTACTAAATGAGTCTTTTAAGAAACTATATCCATACCATCCCCGGTTAAACCCATCTTCGATATCCATAACTAAATAACATATAGAATCGGCCGCTTCCATTAAAAAACATAATGGATGCCTTTTTATCTGTTCTTCTATAACCAATCCGCAATTAGAAGCTATTTCACTCAAATAGGCTTTTTCAGACTGAAAAACCCCTCTCTTCTTTTTATTAATTATTTTTTTATCAATCGGACCAGTATTCGGATATTTTAAATATGACCCTAAAGTTGCAGACGTCAAATTCAGACCCTTATCATCGTCCAATATTTGCAATTTTGTTAATACTCTAAAACCCTGGGCGTTACCGTCAAATCTTGTAAAGTCTTCAGGTTCATCTCCGGTTAGTTTGAAAAGTTCATTAAGCTGCAGTCGAATTTCTTTATTTTTAGATTCGTCAGCAACATCTAATCTTTTCTCAAGTTCTGTTTTAGTATGCTCATTTTTCTTAAAGAGACTTTTGAAATAGTTTTGAATCACCGTTTCTCCAAAATGACCGAAAGGAGGATTCCCTATATCATGCACCAGGCATGCATTCTGTAATATTATTGGTACTTCCCTTAGAAGTTCAATCTCTGTCTTCCCAGCTATTTTTCTAAAATATTCACTTTGCGTAATTTTTATACCAAAGGAATATCCAATTGCCATGACTTCCATGGAATGTGTTAGTCGGGAATGCGTATTGTCGTCGAGTGTAAGAGGAAATACTTGCGTTTTATCATGCATTCGACGCGTCGCGGGGCTAAAAATAACTCTTCCAAAATCACTTTCAAATGGATTTCTAAGGTCGAGATGAGGTGAGGGAGAAGGCTCCTGAGCTTCTGGGGGACGCTTAGATTTTCTCAGCCTCTTCCCACTTAATAATTTATTCCAATCCATACATTTGGTTTTTAAATGATTCTTGGCCTCCCTTATGACATAACTAGTTTTGCATAATCGAATAATAAATGGTATATAGAAAAATGCTCGTCTTTCGTTGAATTCTTCTGATGTAATGAATTATAACTCCCATCAAAGTTTGAGTGCAATTTTACATTAGATAAATATTGATTCGTTTTTATCGAAGAATTCTTGAGCCTCCTGTTTACTTCAATAGAAATTACAAGATGAGAGATGTTTGAAACTTCAATAAAGCCTATCATTCCCTCAAAAGGAAGTCGAAAACTGTATTGCCTTTCTGTAAACTTTAAGATGTCGTCAATATATGCAGCAGTATCAGATAATACACTTATACGCTTACATTCATATACAAAATAAACATATTCATCTTCATATTTAAGTAAATCCCTTAGTCCGATTTTGTTGATAAAAATATCAATCTTATCCGAACGTTGCGTACCGTCAGCATCTATGAAGCGCCGCACTGTTTCATAAACGAAATTAATTTCTTCCAGTGCCGATATTTTATCCGTTAATAACTTTTTGTTTTTAACTAAATAGTTATCAACAAACTCCATTTTTAGAAAGTCCTCAAAATTATAAGCCGACCCCTCTGCCACCAATTTCTTACTATATGATGGCCCATCTTTTAGTAAAAGTTGATAACATTCTATAGTATACCATAAAATGTTTGTAACCCGCTGACGAATAATGGCAACTGGATCCTGCCTTGACGATATAAAGGAATAAGCGCTATCCAACATTATGTGGCTCATTTAAATAATTCAATTCCGCCTTTTCAATTGATTCACGTATTTCTGCAACGTCATACCATGCAATCGCACGATGCCAACATTTATATTCGTTAGGCTTGATTATATAAAAAGAATTTCTTTCAAACCCCTTAATGTCCTTTTGAATATATAGGTTTTTTGTAGGATCTTTGCTGTTAGTTAATTTAGATATAGTAAGGTTAGCAGCCATTCGTCTCAAGATTTCTTTTTTATCTGTCGTATCCGTTATAAAAGTAATTGTATTGCAATCTTGAGAATATTTTTTGGAATATATAAAGTTCATGGCTATAAAATGAACCATATGATATATTTCAACAGTCATGAATTCATCGCTATATACGGAGCCAAGCTCATTAACAAAAACTTGTGCATAATCTTGTAAACATTCTGTTTCTGTTGCCCGCAAAAACTGATTTTGCTTACTTTCTCTGAATTGATATCTGGAAATATTCATTACATAATCGATCATATCATGCTCCACTAAAGAAACTTCGTAGACCTGATTGATAATGTCGTTAATTCTCTTAAAATATTCCTTTGGAAATGGAGGATTTCCAAGTCGGAAAACCTGATACCAGTCTTTGATTTCAATAATAAATTTGGAGACGGTATCTACAATCTCTATTCGTATGGATTCATCAGCCTCATGATAAGGGAAGGCTAAATGTTCCTCCAATTTTATCTCGGGTCTTGTACCTGTCCCCCATGAAGAAGAAGTCAAAAATTGATAATAAGTGAATAAACTTGTAATTAAGTGCCCATAAATCAATTTTAGTTTACTAGGTTCCGTTGAAGTCGTAATGCCGTAAGTAGCATGCCTGAAAACCACTGGTGTATCAGAATACGATATAACTATATCCTTTTCGTTCTTAGCTCGATGCTTAATTAAAATAGATTGCCCATTGAAAAGATCGGCACGCCGGCCACTTTCTAAAAATACATCTGCTTTACGAAGTTTCTTATTACTAGATGGAATATGAGTATAATATGGCAAAACTTCTTCGGTTTCTACTACTGGTTTACCCAACAGAAAATTATAATCATTTTTCGGTGTCCCGCGATAGATCCCATCACCATACTCAAAGTCGTCTTTATTAAGTATGTTCAAAATTGTAAATGGCACCTTGTTCATTCTTTTAAGAAAAACAAAATCAAGAGACCCTCCGTAAAGTGCCAATTTAAACATCCAGTCATTTTCTAAAAAATGCCTCTGTAATATCTCCTTTTGATCAAATTTTTCAATGATTAAAGCTTTGAAATATTTTAAAAACATATTCGATTTTACAGAAAGGTGCTTAACAATATTCTTTAAATGTCTTTTGCCATCCGAAAGCCGGTAGGAAACTATAGCAGCGGGATTGCTTTTATCTTCAAAAATTAAACGGCGCACTGGAGAAAGATCAAAAAATAAATCCAGACAGAATTCCGTTAAAAACTGCCGTTTAAATTCTCTGGTCGTTTCTGACACGTTGAAGAAAATTGTGCTTGTTACAATCAGTGACGTATTTGTTGCTGGATGCATAAAATCTTTCGAGCGCAACAAAAAGGATTGGGCAATCTCGTAACGACCAGTGATTTTGTTATTATCTTGAAGCCACTTCAAATGAGTTTTTTCTTTCGTACTTTTCCAGGGTGGGTTTCCAAGAATAAAAATCAATTCCCGTTGCTTAATTGAGTTGTTAAATGGATGTCCTGTATCAAAAAAATTCGCCATAAAAAGGTTCTCACCTACTAATGCCGGAAACTGAAAATTGTCTAAAATCGTTTTAGGATCCTGATAATCCAGCATGGCTATATAAATGGAAAAACAACTCACCTGAAGTGCCTGATCATTTACATCAATTCCGAAAAGATTATTTTGAGCAATTTCCCTAAGGCGAATCTTACTTATTTTCTCACCGTTCAGTTTTAATTCCATGTCGACCATCCTGCGGTAAGACTGAACAAGAAATATACCAGAACCACATGCTGGATCAAAGATGGAACATTCAGAAATTTTCTTTTTTTCCAGATATTTATCGACAGTTTCACCTAGGATATATTCAACAAGGAAAGATGGTGTATAAATTGCCGAATGTTCATCTTTTGTTTCTGGACTTATTAACGACTCATATATACCACTAATTATTTCCACTGGTATTATGCTAAAATCAAAAATGTCGAAATAAAATTCTATCCCATGAAATAGTGTATCCTGAACATTAAGATCCTGCCCGTTAAACACGCATGCAAGTGATTGAGCCTGGCCTTTTGATAATTGAACCGTAATATTAAACAAGGCTCCATTGAATTTCCGGTTCAACATACCAAAAAACTCATTGAGCTTTCTAGGTTTTTCAATCAATCCTCCGAAACTCCTTCTTCTTTCTTTAATTGAATTCCCAGCTATATACCCAGGATCCATTTTTACATCTCGATCAATTAGATATCGTATAAAAATTAATCGCAATATTAAGGTATTTGCACCAGCCTCACTTAAAGGATTGTCGCTTTTGGAATTAATGAGTATTTCCCTAACGAACTTAATATTGTCAAATAATTTTTGATTAACTCTTTTCTTCTGTATGTTGTTTTTATAATGTTCTACATGAAGCCATTTCCAACTTTCTCCTGTTTGCAAATTCCAAAAAGAGAACAATCTATTTCTTTCTGAGTCACTTAGCTTAATTTCCTGTAAACTATTTTTATTTTTATCGAAACTAAAAGCATTGAAAATATGTAATTCAAAATCCTTAATGATAAATGCTAGAGGAGAATAATCGTAAGACCATACTTGCTTATGAATTTTTTGTTCCCTTTCTATATTTGAATTTCCTGAAAGGTCAAAAAATAGAATAAATGGCTGATTGTTAAAAACAAAAAACGCATCAGGTTTGATTATCTCTAACTTTTTCACCGTTTCAGATGGAAAATAAGGATATAAGGGACCATCTTTTTCACTAGTGAAAAAGACAGCCTTGTTTGAAATAAGATCCAACTGCTGTAATATATTGATTAATGCTACGGATGCCACTTCAATAATAAAATTTAAGTTGAAATTACTAAATATATTAGTAATAAATGTGAAATTATTTTGGTTGCAATATAACTGAATAAATAATTAGCTAACAACTTAATAGATATGAAATGAACAAATTCAGTTATTAAAATCAAGGATTAGAGTAATGGAACTCTTATTTTTGTTCACAAAAATGAACCTTTAATCTTCTTAAAATTTATAAACCAGTTTTGCCAAAGCCAAAGGGCGGACACGAATCGGCTTCAGTGTTCCTTTAAGCTGCCTCCGTACATGCCTGTTACTTCAAAAACCAGATAGCTTTTGAAGTAATCACAAATAAGAAAGGTCTTTCCAACCCTGCGTCCTCCGTAAACTGCAATAAGTCCGGCTTTTTTTGATTGCAATGCTTCCCGTTAGCAATTGTATTTCATCTTTTCTGCCAATGATTTTGTCCATAGTGCTTATTCAGACAAACAAGTGTAAAGTTTTGGCCTTATATAATAATCGCTTATATAATAATCGAATATCCTGCCAAACTGGTGTAATTAAGGTCGCTTTGGCCGCTTATAAGGAACCCATACGCGGCCAAAACTCTATTAAAAGAGAAGAAAGGGATATGGCTATGTTTAATTTCGATAACCATTAGCTTCGATAGATATGGTAGGTACAATTGCTGTACAATAATTAAACAAAAGCTATTTCTTTTCGCAGACGCATCAATCCTTCCGCCTTACTTCATTTCGCATGAATATATTTCTTAGAGATAATGGCGCTTTTTAATGTCATACAGGAACTATTGTTCATACAAGTTTGCATCATACAACTTTGTTTGCAGATAATATTGCCGGTGGTTTTGCAACAGTTCCTGCATTCCAAACTATTCTTACCGTAAATTAAAATTCAACCATGTTAAATCTTAAGAACCAGAATTCGAACGGTCAACTTAATAAATCCTTGTGTTTACCAGAATAAACTCAATGTTAAGCTACTACCGTAATACTACGTATATACGATATATGGCAAATGCTTTAATTTTATGCCGACCCGATTGTTCAATGCTAACCCCAACCGTTTCGCATGCCAAGGTATTTAACCAAATCCCGCTTTAAGTTGGCGCTTGAATGTACCGCCAAATTATTCTATACCGGAAAAAAGGAATATGTCGACAAGAAACTCGACGATGAATTTATGAAGGCATTGGCCGAAGGTGGCTTTCAGGTGGGAGAATTAGCTAAAATATATTTCGAGGGTGGCCATAACATAGACGAACTGGACCATGCAATCGCGTTGACCAAAACGAGTGAGCTCTTAAAACTAGAAAATGTAGTAATTTATGAAGCTGCATTTTTATTCGGGGATTTGTTTGTCCGCGCAGATATTGTTTGTAAAAAAGGATACCAAATTGAATTAATAGAAGTAAAGTCAAAATCATATGACCCTGCCGGGGAAGGGTTTTTGAACACAAAAGATGCAATCAGGCCAGCCTGGGAACCTTATCTATTTGATGTGGCGTTTCAATATTATGTTTTAACTAAAGCCCATCCCCATTTCAAAGTAACACCTTATCTGATGCTGGCTGATAAAAGTTCAATGGCGTCAATTGAAGGGTTAAATCAATGCTTTCAACTTCAAAGGAATGGGAACAGGACAAAAGCTATTGCAACCCCGGGCACAACTAAATCCAGCGTTGGGAACCCAGTCCTTATTCAGATAAATGTCAATTCAATTGTCAAGGAAATACTTAGCGACAAGCATTCCACTTTACCATTTGAGCGGCTGATAAATGATTTCGCTACTCATTACAAAAATGATAAACTTCTTTTGCAACCCCTTGGAAAAAGATGCAAAGAATGTGAATTTAAAGCTGATAATGTTGACTTAGCCAAGGGCCTGCGCTCCGGATTTCGGGAGTGCTGGGAGCATTTGGCTGGATTCACTGAAGTCGATTTTAACAGTCCCAGCATCCTAGATGTCTGGGATTTTCGCAAAAAAGATGAATTTTTACAAAACAAAATATATTTCCAGGATCAATTGTCGAAAAGTGATTTTGAATCCAATTCGCGGCCCAAAAAAGGGGCACTCGTACCAGTCGGCCTTAGTCGCACCGATAGGCAATTTTTGCAGATAGAGAAAAGCAAAAGTGGCGATTCAAGTTGCTTTCTCGACAAATCCGCCATCAAAGAGGCAATGAAACAATGTATTTATCCCTTGCATTTTATCGACTTTGAAACAACGGCCGTTGCATTACCCTTTAATAAAGGAAAGCGGCCATATGAACAGACTGCCTTTCAATTTTCGCATCATACCCTTAGCGAAAATGATACTATTGAACATGCCGGACAGTGGATAAATACTGAGGTCGGAAAATTCCCCAACTACGATTTCCTGCGCGAACTGAAAAAAGAATTGGAAAAAGACAGTGGCTCAATTTTCCGGTACGCTGCTCATGAGAATACCATATTAACCGCTATTTACGAACAACTACAAAAATCCTCTGAATCAGATAAGGACTCCCTTTGTGCATTTATCCGAACAATTACCCGTTCCAAAAATGGAAGCGCAGAACAATGGGAAGGAGGCCGAAATATGATAGATATGCTTGATTGGGTTAAAAAGTTCTATTACAGCCCATCAACAAATGGATCAAATTCAATAAAACAGGTATTACCTGCGATCCTGAGAGATAGTATATTATTAAAGGAAAAATACAGTAAACCAATTTACGGAAAGGACATTAAAAGTCTCAATTTCAATGGACACGCATGGATAACATTTGATAAAGACGGTAAAATCAATAACCCCTACCATACACTGCCCAATATTCACGAGGGGTATGATAACGAATCACTCGACCTTCTTGCCCTCGATGAAGAAGCGGGAATTTTTGATGGAGGTGCGGCGATGACTGCGTATGCGAGAATGCAGTTTACCCAAATGTCAGATACTGAACGAACTCGCACAAGGGATGCATTACTCCGGTATTGCGAGCTTGATACCATGGCAATGGTCATGTTGTGGGAGGGATGGAAAGATCTTTGCAAATAAAAGCTAAACGATGCCCAAATCAAAGAAACAACATTTACGGTATAAAATTATTGATAGAGAACTACGGAACAATGCTTTTGTAAAAACTGCCAGGTTGGTTACCGTAATTCAGGAATATCTAATGGAAAATGTGGACATAAGAACTATCCAAACTGATATCAATAATATGCGGGACAACACTTTACTTGGTTACAATGCCCCTATAAAATATGATAAATCAAAAAAATCTTATTATTATTCAAATCGGAGCTATTCAATTACGCATTTTTCACTTGTAGATAGTGAAATAACTGCATTAAAATTTTACGCATCCTGTTTGCAGTTATACAGCAGTTCGGGGATATTCAAAGACTTTTCAAATGCTATTGATAAAATCATTAGCGGAATTTCTATAAAGCAGAAATTAAAAAAAGAAACCAATCCGGATTTAATAATTCAAACAGACACTGTTTCGGATACAGCCGGCAATGAACATCTTGAGCTAATCGTTCATGCCATCGACGAAAAATCCAATATTAGCTTTCCATATAAAAAATTTAATGATAGTACTACTGATGAGGAAAGGCAAGTCTCACCCTACTTATTAAAAGAATACAAAAACCGTTGGTACGTTTTGGGAATGGACAATAAAGATAAGAAGATAAAAACTTTTGGACTGGACCGGATGAGCAAACCAAGTCTTTGTCCCGGAACATATCTTAAACACCAGGCTTTTGATCCTGGTAAATATTTTAAACATAGCTTTGGAATTACCACACCGGCTAAAAAAATCCAGCTTGTAAAATTACAATTCAACAAAGAACAAATACCATATGTCAAATCACTGCCCATTCACTCTACCCAAATAATAATTTCAGAGTCGACAGAATATATCAGGATAAGTATAGAAATTATCCCTTCATATGAACTTTACGAATATATTCTTGGCAAAATGCCGGATATTCGGGTAATTTCCCCTGCCTTCATCGCAAATAAAATAAAAAAAACCCTTAAGGAAAGTTTAGAAAGAATAAAATAAAAAAATCTAAATTTATTCTGTTCGCGATCAATCATTTCGCCATCGTGCATTTAGTTTACATTATTTCCAATTGTTACGTAAAATGATGGTCAGCGCAGTACCCTCAATCAACTTGCAGGAGGGAGATTGCACAAAACCATGGTTCAGAATTATTTATTCACAATGGGGACGGTCAGATTCGTGAAAGAAATAATCACGGAGATGACACATTCCCACCAAAAAACTAAGGAGGCAACTATGCAATTCGACGGTGCATTAATCAAAGAACAGGGTACTAGTTTTGCTATTGTAGTTGTAAAGCCTTATGTGCTTACCAGCACGAGTGAGTGCCAGCAAGCAAGAACAGGTTTTGCCCGCTATTTTCCAGGTGTTCCTATTATTTTAATGGCACAAAATTCAAACGGAGTATCAACTTACCAGGGCCGGACTGATATCGTAAGGTTTCTTTCCAGGATATCACCTTCGAGAATACCCTGGAAAACATATACTGCAAACTAGATATTACAATCAAAACTCAACACATAGTTAAACTTTACAAAAAACACAATCAGGCTCACAAAGTAAAACCCCGTAAAAAGATGTCTGTATTGAAGTCAGTGGAGGCAATGGTCATCTATGGGTATTGGCTTTTCTCTGGAATTTAGTTTGTTACAGGATTTTCCACTGATTTATGATCGGGAGTATCTGTTGGTAAATAAGGCAGTTGCTCACAATACTAAGAAATAAAGTAAACGGCTATTCATTTCAAACTACAAAAAAATCAAAAATGTCAATAAGAATTACATGTATTAAGAAAGCAGGAGGAAACCATGAAAATCCATACGTCGCAATTTCCTTACTAGGATGGATCGAGGACGTGACGAACAAGACAGGTACTACGGAACGGGTTGAAATGCATAATTGGATTGTACAGGGAGGCTATGCTTATGTCAAAAACGTGCAGGGTGTTAGTGCGAGGCTCATTGCTGAAACCAGTCCTAGGGGCACTAAATATGTCAAGACTGTAGCCGACCAAACTATAACCGACAATCTGCTTCAATTGCCGGAATGTTGAAAATTGAATTACTAGTCAGGTCCGATATTTACAAATCTAATTACCCGAATCAATAACCCTAACCCTATGTGCCTAAGCAAACGACGACCAGATATTTCATATTAGTAACATTTAAAATTAAAATTATGTCAACAAAAAAGAACACCGAATCAACTTCAGCTAAGGTTGCGACCATTGCATCCAAACTTCTAGCAAATCCAAACACGCCTTTGAATGTCAAGAAGGTTGCCGCTTCTGCGCTAACGCAGCGCCCAAATCATAGCAGTAAAAAGAAGTAGCTTCTTTATGCGTGGTTCCGGAATAACCATCAACAGATTTGCCAGGTTGGGCATGTAAGTTGTGGCCATAGCACAATTTGGCGCTCATGCCACAACTTTTCTATTTCCACATACAATTGACTTAAGGCCAATAACGATCGAAAATGCGATCAGCAATAATTTCATAAAAGTCTTTAAATACGGATGTCATCATAAAGCAATTTAAATAAAGCACCTAAAAATAATTTGCTATTTAAATAATTCGCCCACCCCTATAATAAACTTGTTATTCGATGCAATGACTGCGTAAAAAATGTAAAGTCAAAGTAAATTCGCTTTAAGCACAAACAATTTTTCAAATCTCATAAAAAGTCAAACAATGCTTTCCAAACTTTCAGATCTTTTATTAGAGGAACCAAAAAAATTGCAAAAACTCGGTATCCTACTGTCTAAATCAGTCTTAATACTTCTTTTTGCTAGTTGGCTTTTCAAAATGCTTGTAGGAAATTACAATCTTATTGACATAGATAGCTTTAGTCAATGGGCAGAATTTCTCTTAAGTGGCCAGTTATTGCTTTGCTGCCTATTCTTTTTCTTAAGCTATTTAATCCTGTTTGAACTATTTGGCAGCCTGGTATATTTAATATTTAATACGATGCTAACCCCAAAGCCGGTTGGGAAACTTGATTACAATGCCTTTAACGGTATTGTTTGGGCATTGCGAAAATTCAAAATTCTGGACTATGACAGAGACGGAGGTGAAATAAGGTTATTGGAACGATCAGAAGATCTCAGGGATTTTACAACATTTTTCACTCACCAAGAAGCCCGGAAAGAAATAAATGCCTATAAGTCATCGCTGCTGAGCGAAATTGGGCTTACTTACCTGGTGTTTGTATTGATTTACTTTATCGTACTAGAGAAAGTTATTCATAATGTCAATATCACAATACTGGTGATTTGCGGCTTCTTAGTCTTAATTTTTGCCTATTGGTTCCTTTCGCTGATTCTTGAATTGCTCCACAAGTTGGCGCCCGCTTTATCAGAAATGCTGGATACAGCAACATTTGAGACGATCGTCAAAAATACTTTTGATGATGAAGGATATACCTTAATTGCAGGAGAAAAGATTTTACAGAAGTATAAGTTCATACAGCTTGATGAACAAAAGGCCGCCATACTTGTCAACGTTCAACCCAAAAACCAAACAAAATACCTGTTAAAACAATACAAAGACATTGTCTCTATTTCCGACAACCAGGTTTGGATCTTCACTAAAAAAGAAATACATCCAAAGGTAAAAGAAGCCTTATTAGTGAAACCAGATCTCATACAAATTATCAACTTTAATGATGAAGCCGATTTAACTAATAAAATTAAAGAATGCCTTAAGAAAGTCATGGTGTAGCCTTTTAGCACTTATTAACACGTTTGTCATCGCAAAAATAAATTTTCAGCAACTAAACATATAAATTATACATAATTTCAACTTAAATCCCAAAAGCCTCTCTGATGTTATTCAACTTTGAACAAACCTGGATAGATATAAGTTGCCCTAATTGTAAATACTGTTTCGGTATTCAGCTCCAGGATGTTAAATTGCAGCGCACCATCATTTGCCACAACTGTAAGGTCAACATAGACCTGATTGATCAAAATGCCTCTGCGCATACTTCAATCAATAGCATCAATCATACTTTCACCAAATTGAATAATATTTTTAAAAAAAATAAATAATGTACTACGGGCATAACCTAAGGAGCAACCTGCAAGAATGGAGAAACAGGCTTTACAAGTCAAACTTTGAAAACATTAATAACAATTACCGGTTTTTTATGGATCGTCTGAAAAACACACCGGTAATGTCTTCTATACTTCAAACAGCCCTTAGTAACTATCCGTTAACAACTGAACAATTAAATGAATATCATGACGCAATTTTTGATAATGGTTCTGGTAATGAATTAAGTTTTTCTAATGAGGAACACGCGGCTGCGGTCATTTACAAACTTCACAACATGTTTGCGGAAAAAAACTATGACGGCCGTGTGTTGTGCCAAAATCTCGGAGGAGGGGATTTTCAGGAGAGTTTGCAGGGCTTTCTTGACAATTATATTGAACCTGTAGTAAATTATATTCACGATGAGCTGGATGAGGCCAATTTTGTTTTGTATCTGCTCGAAAAATACAAAAAAAGGACAGAATGGTTTTTGCATAAAAATTTGATTGAAAAATATAGACTCGCCACAAATAGTTATGAGCAAATATTTGAGGATGATTTGCGCCTATACTTATTTGATCAGGGAATAGATAATCCGTTTTCAACACCAAAGTCAACATCCGGGCGTGCCGACATCATTGGATTGATAGACACAAAAGACCCTTTAATTCTTGAGATCAAAATCTATGATAGTTCAAAGAGCTATAGAAAGAATAGAGTCATTGAGGGATTTGCCCAAATTGTTAAGTATTCAAATGACTACAACAAGAATGTCGGATATCTGGTCATTTTTAACATCGATAACGTCGAAATTGAAATTCGGTCGGAAGATGCGGACAAGAATTTTCCCAACAAAGTCTTATTCAATAACAAAGTTTACTACATACTTTTTATAAATCTCAATTTTGAAACCTCAGCAAGTAAAACCGGAACAATTAAGGTAGAAATTATAACAAAAGAAGAGTTGATTAGAGAGATTGGCTGATAACCATTACTTGCACTGGCCACAAGTTGAACCAACAAAAAGCAAATAATTATCCGCGCGTCCCTCTAACCTGCCTGGCTTTATACAAAACCAGTTTTATGCCGGATATACAACCCATTATTTCAAATTATGGAGTCAATGATCATGGATTTATGATTCGGAGCGATCATAAAAGGCATTGACAATCAGTTACAATGATGTACAGCAACAGACATAAAAAGCTGATCTCGCTCGCCATAATTTCCAGGCGTGGAACAAATTGCGCTATTAGCTGTTTAAAGGCTCTATGAAGAAAATAGGATTCTTATCGTTTGGACATTGGGCAGACCACCCGGCATATAAAACCCGCAGTGCAGCTGATACCTTGCTCCAGTCTATCGATTTGGCGGTTGCTGCGGAACAAATCGGTATAGACGGTGCTTATTTCCGGGTACATCATTTTGCCGCCCAGTTAGCGTCGCCCTTCCCTTTGCTTGCGGCTGTTGCTGCAGAACAAATAAAATAGAAATGGGAACAGGGGTTATTGATATGCGTTACGAAAATCCGTTGTATATGGTGGAAGAGGCGGGCGCTACTGATTTAATTTCTGAAGGACGCCTGCAACTTGGGATCAGCAGGGGATCACCGGAACAAGTAATAGACGGGTGGCGCTATTTTGGATATGAGCCCGCAGAAGGAGAAACAGATGCGGAGATGAGAAGACGCAAAGCATCGGAATTCCTGGATAAATTAAAAGGAACAGGTTTCGCCCGGCCTAATCCAAACCCCATGCTCCCCAACCCACCCGGCTTGCTGCGTTTGGAACCAAATGCAAAAGGATTGGAGGCAGAGACTACGGAAAATCGTATACTGACTGGCATCTTGTTCCATGATGCAAAATTACACGCTTAAGCTTCTAAGCGTTTCAAAAATAAATTGGGTTTATTTCCAAGGCAAAGCGCAAATTCTAGTAAGCCCATAAAAAAAACTTCAAAATACCGACATAATTTACTTTTCGCAAAAGCCATTTAAAATTCCCTTTGATTCGTTTAAGAATATTGACGATCTTACCACTTATGAACGCCCTGGCTTCCCAACTTTTTTTTCAACCTGGTTAAATGTTATTAAGAACAGAAAAGCCATTCTTCAGGCAGACTGGAGAAATACAGCAGCCTTTACACACCTTATTAAAGTGTGTAAGCAAAACATCATTTAAGAAGTTGGCAAACAATTAGGCCTGAATTGTTATTCAAAGGATTACTATTCAATTGATAGTATACTTTATGCAAATGAAGATTTGGTTCCAGGCATCCCATCACATTCCATTTGGTTCCGGCAGATTAAAGTTGCCTTTGAACATGAAAATAATTTTAAAAGTGGTCTGTATAAAGAAGTGTCTCATCTGTTGTTTACCAATTCAGATCTGAAAGTATTGGTAAGCTACCCCAACAATGATGCTGATAATGGAATGAAATATCTTCATTCCATTATTAACGGTTGCAATCAGTAAAAGGAATTATCAGCCAATGAATCGTTTTTAATTATTCTTGGGTATGAAACTGACTTCGAATGGGATGGTTTTGTGTATAAAGAAGAAGGTTGGAAAGAGTTGAAAGTAAACTAAAAACCGTGACCTGAAATAGCAAAAAATATGGAAAAGAATTCTGTCACTTACCATCAAAATCCCAGGGTTGATTTTCTGTTTGGATATTTTGGTGGGGATCCGGTACCAACAAAACAGGACAAGTTTAAACCTATTGAAGTAGCACAAATAATGGACGATGGAACGGAACAGATTTTAAACAATTTTTATGTAAAAAAACCAGATGAAAAAGCCATGCTGGAATTTTACACATATATACAAAGCTTGGCAAAAGGACAATTTGCGGACGGTGGTAAAATTCTGCACCCCCATAAGGTTGAGGCTATTTTATCTGTTTGCAGTACAGAAAAAAGATTTAAAACAATCGATGTGGATAACCTGGCAAAAGCTATTTTAGATTCTCTGAATGGTATAGCTTATGAAGATGACTCACAGGTAGTAAGTCTTATTTGCAAAAAATACATTCATCCAATGAAGTGTAACGGGCTTTTTATTGGCATCACGAAATTGACTGAAACCAACATGGGGTTCGGCGAAGACATAAAACTTTTCTCTAATAAGCCTTGGAAGTAATTCAAGTTAATCTTCCTTATTTGCGCTGAAATGTTACATCTATAACACAAAAAACCGCAATTACAGCTCTCCTAAAAATAATTTCAGGGATTAAATGCTGATATAAGCCTAAACTGAATTGCTGCCAGGTAAAAGGTTTACCTTCAGTTTCACCATGAACGTGAATTCGGCAGGCAACGTTCCGGAACATTTACAATGTGAAATTTAAATCTTGGGAAATAAAGCAACAAATATTATCGGCTTTTTCATCGGCTTGGGAATATTGGTCCTGGCCAATTTTACCTGCGATCATGTTTTCGGGGGAAATGATAGCAATGACACTGGCCGGGAAAAAAGAACTGACAACAATGAGGAAAATGATCAGGCAATACCTTCACGGTCAAGCTCTACTAATGGGGGTGGTGATTGTGGTTTTGAAGACGGGACACATTCCGCGTCGGTAGATTATCTTAATTACAAAACAGGGTATTCAAATACGTATGAATTAGAAGTCGTTGTCAAAGATTGCCAGGTCGTTGAAATAGATTTTCCCAAAGGCGGTTGGCTGGATGGCGACCATATCGATCCGACGGATATTGATGATAGTGGTGATGCATCCATTATTGATGACAAGGGACGAAGTTTTGATGTGCACATCGACGAGTAGGCCTGCAATGATAATAACGCTTTAGCTTATCTACTACTTTAAATGGGATACGGCAGCCTGACGCATTATTAATGACTTCGATAAAAAGCTGTTAAAAACCCAATTGGAAACTTTTACCGATCAAATGCGGCAGGGTGACTTTTGGAGGCTTAAACCGGAAATCGGACTGCATGGCAATGACGAAATCACACTTATAATAACAGGCTATATTGCCGCAGATCCACATTTCCACAGCTGTGCGAGATCGGCTTGTGTGTGCCGCTGGGTATATTCAACGTTACGAGACCCCTTTTAACTACTTACTGAAATGGTCTGGCAACAAGCTAGGCTGTTTTTGGCGATCTGCTCTTAGGTCAGCCCCTCATCACGGCTGAGTTTGAATACGGACTGCAACCGTTCTGGTAAGGCCTCCACCGCGGCACGAAGCGTGGGTTCCAGTTCTTTCAGTTCGGTTTTTACTGCCGCATCCCCTGCCCCATCCTGAAAATAGCTGATGAGCGAATCGAGGTACGCTTGCTCATCCCCGTCCGCGACGCGTTTAAACAGCTCGGAATTGATATGGATGATTTCGGCAGACACCTTCGGACTACAAGTTTACTTTTAGTCAGCCGAAGATACAATGGTTTTATGTCACCGTTAAATGATCGGTGTGTTAAGACGCATGGTGCTGCTGGTGGCGACGCACTCAGGTACCAGGCTGCCTGGAACGGGCTTCCACTTGCGTTTCAGCCCTGCAAGCTGATCGCCCAGGGACCATTCGTGCATCCTCTTCGCAGGGCTTGGGCCATTATATAATTACTCCACATCCACTATTAAATCAAAATTGAATTGCATAAAAAAAGTAGCTTTTATTTTTGCATTAATATGTATCTAATTAATATAGTTTTACCAATGATTACCCGACTTTATAGGATATTACTAAATGGATGGACAATCGGGTATAATTTGAATGATCTGGCTAATTATTTGAAGTTTCTATTCTCAGCTAGATCTTGTTGTGCCGACGTAAACCTGGTCAATACTTTTACGTACCAATATGTAGTAATATCGCTCCCATTCAGGATTGACAGAAGAAATTTCATCACTGAACAATTTAATAAACTAGGGATAACTTTTCGATTTCTTGATGCGATTCATGGTCGATCTCAAAAGTCGCTGGTTGTGAATACTGGTTTCATTAATCTGAATCTCCTCAGATACCTTTCCAATGGTAGCCTGGGTTGCATTGCCAGCCATATCAAAGCATGGCGTGAATTGCTTAAAAGCGGGCAGGATTTCTACTTAATATTTGAAGATGATGTTGTACTGAATAAAACAGAACCAGAAATCACAATTCTGCTAAAGCAACTACCAGAAGATTTTGAAATCGCTTATCTTGGTCACGGGAGTATAGATTCCAGGTTAAATGTAAAGAAAATCTCTGCTTCTCTGGGCCGGCCTTTCAGTATACGCAAAGGTGCTTACGGATATTGTATAAGCAAAAAAGGCGCTGCCAACATATTAAAGCAGATTGCGCAAATTAATATTGTCAACGGCGGCCTTGACACGATACTTGGAATATTATTAATGCGTAAAAAGATTAATGGTTATGTATTTTTGCCATCGTTGTGCACCGTAGAACCCAACTTTACCAGTAACATCCGGAATTTATCAGTTCAGTCGAAACGATTACACTATACCGAATTTCATGAATGGAGCAGCTATCATCAAATTTTTGATTGACAACATTACGTTGTTGTCTGGAATACTTTTAACTGGAGCACTTCTCAAAGTGTATCTCTATTATAAATTCTTCGGATTGTATATTTTTGAATTCATAAATATTGGCGAAGTCCTTATTCTATTTATTGGCAATCTGATGGCTTATTTTATTCTTCTTTTGGCAATTTTTATATTGATTTTGCTCTATCACAATTTCACCAGTATTTGGACATATTCATTGCTCAGTATGTTTACTGTAGGTCTGTTTATAAACTTTATTCTGCGTAAACGCATACTGCTACATGAACTTATTATACAAGTTGCTTTTTTGTGGGCAGCATTTTTCCTGATTAATCTAATATTTGATCAACTTTTTGTATCAGCAAGTACTGACTCAGGTGATTATCTCATATTGGGGACAATATTTATTTCCGTCGCTTTTTATTCAATTGCCAGCGCATACAACGAATACTATAAAGTAAAACAAAAAAAATACTATGCAAAAACTATTTTAATTTTGAAGGACGATGAAATGAAGTCAAATGACCGATCATACTATATAGGCAAAACAGAAAAGTTTATTTTTATTTTTCATAGCGAAGAAAAAATGGTGGACGTCATCCCAGTTTCTTCTGTTAAAAAAATAATTTTTACCCATTAAAACTTTATTGATTGTGGGATAGGGCCTCAAGCTGTAAGGACTAAAATTCACAAAAAGAAAATTGCAAAACCAACTATAGTTCCAGCTACCAGCTTTTTAGTAGGAGAAGTATCATTATATTGAACCTGATATTCATTTACATCGTCAAAACTCTTTGACGTAGCTAAAAATTTGTATTATTTTACCCCTTTGACCCAGAATATAAAACGTCAAAAAATATTGACTTTTTATTCATTATAATCTGATCAATTTGTTCTACTGAGTTTTTATCCAATATCTCCCCATCTAGCACATGAACTCTACATGATCAAAACTAAAATCAAGTGTTCCGGATGAGGCAGATAAATTGCTGCAATCTTTAAAATTGTTTATCGGAGAGTGATGGTATTAATGCCCTTCTTAAAATAAAATTTTGAATTTGCAAAATTTCTATAGTTAACAAGGCTTAGCTTTGATATGTATATTTCATTTTTTAAAAGGTCATATTGTACAATTTTTTAAATAACGAGATAACTTAACTCGTTGATGATATCCTCAGAATCACCGCCGTTAAAATTAATCACTAGTCCATTATTGTTCACCAACGTAATTAAAAATTGAGGTTCATACTCAGGTATTGCCAGGTTAAATATTCCAGAATTCTCATTCTTAATTTTAAAAATAAACGTTTCAAATGGCCTTAAGGCGGTAAAAACAGCATTCACTATTTCTACATCACGGGGTTTATTTTGATATCCCTCAAATTCATCGTTTATAAAATAATCTCTTCGCCCTTCTAAAAATGGAAAATTGATGTTGCCAGGACTTACTTCGAAATAATGAAGCAAGTACCTGGCATATTGAATAAAAGCCTGCTGAAGCCCCGATGGAATATAGCCATCGAACAATTCAAATTTTTTAAAACTTATTTTGGCCTCAGCCAAAAAATAAGAAAGTATCTTTTCAAAACCAATGCAGATGATATCGGCAACAATTTCGGGTGTTCGGTCAGGTCCACCGTAAAAGAAGAAAAAGAAGTTTATGTCACAACGGTTCATGTCAAAAGCACCGACGCGAAAATTGTGAATTTCTCCTACTTTAAAGGGACATTTTTTTATATCGGCCCACTTGTCGATATCGGCAACAGATACAAATTTTGTTTTCCTAATTAATTTACCTGCATTGGCCTCCAGTTCATCCATATCATTAATCAGCGGGAAGGCATAAACTACAGCATTCCCAATTTCGGCACCTTTTCCCGCAGCTAGTTTGCGTAGTGTAAAATGCTGGTTGGTTGTGGTTCCATTGATCTCAAAAACAAAATGCTCATGGGGCGCTTTCGAAAATTCACTGGTCGCATCCGGTGATTTTGTACTTAATTGCCCCTTCTTAAATTGAATAAACAATAAATGATTTCCCAAACCGGTCTTTATTCTGACGTCAAACCCTCCACCGCTTTCACCCGTAGGATCGTCTTTTCCTTCTGTGGTGATGTGAAAGCCGCCTGAAGTAGATTTCGGCACCTTTAAGTATGGTAATCGGTATTTGGGTTTCCAATACCTCCATAAGGGTATATCTGTCAAAAACCAGTACCAACTGTCTGCCAGGTTCAGCAGTTCATGGGTAATATTTAACTCAAGGCTCTTTTCGTGAAAGTCCATGCAATCTGGGTATAAAGGGGTATGAAACGAGAAAGGTAATGTATAATTGTCACTAATAATACCGTAGTTACACGGTAGCAGTTCCATAAATGTCAAATTAAAATGTTCCGATTGGGCACTGTGTCTTTCCCCGAATACATAACATTCGTTCTGTAGTTTTTGAAGGTATTGCCAACATTATTGGGGGCTATTTCAGCCTCATCTTTTTCGGTTGCGAGTGCCTGTTAGATGGCTGGCTGATTATCAAATCTGGTTATTTCCCGCGCGTACTTGGGATCGTGATTCAAATAGCCGGGTTCTGATACCTGCTGAACAGTTTTGCACTGATCCTGTCACCGGCGCTCGCGGATACATTGTTCTCAATAATATTGCTGCCACCATTTATAGGCGAGTTGTCAATGGCGCTCTGGTTGTTATTCAAAGGTGTGAACCTTGTTAATTGGGAAAAACGGCTAAGACCTGAAATATCATAGGGTTTTTCATAATGCCATGTTTTCATCCTTATTACCTGATAGTAAGCTTGTAAGATAACTTGCTATTGGCATTGCTATTTCCTGCCCTTTCATTAATATGACTACAAAAACTGTTAACTCCGAATTATACATATTAAGCTCCACTAATACATCGTCATTACTTCTGCGATTATTTACACATTCAATGTAAATGTGTTGCTCTGTTTTATTATCCCTTTGCTCCGGGGCTATGAAGGTGCCTAAAATTCTATGCGGTGGATTATCGTGCATTGTGTATATATCTAGCGCCTTTTTATTATCGCCAATTATTTTAACAGCATCCTTGTAAGTCATAGGCAAGGTTGGTTTGAAACTATGAATGTAGGCTATTTTGGTATGGCTTTGCTGCCGTAAATTAGCTACGCATATGAAAATACTTTTTACAAAATCATTGCATGAGTTTTTAATAGCGCAGGGCTATACACATATCCAGTTACGGGGCATAGAAAAGAAGGGGAAAGAAGATATTCATTTGCCGGGATTAACGGATGACGATTTTATATTGATTCCCTGGAAAAAAGGCATCGGGTTGTTTGAAGAGACCAGTATGCACCTTGAAAAAATTGACAGCACGGAAATTACCGACGTGCTGGAGTGTTGAATTTGGCATCCGTTTTTGGGTGGAATTGCCCGAATATCTATGCGCTGCTGCGGTCGAAGCAAAATGACGGACAGACCTTTACTACAAATGCTGCACCAAAGGCTGGTATATCCCCTTCTCA